>Ga0209291_1001264_pt1 | contig 22830 bp, 19 predicted proteins | sample GOMGulsemesocosm_FD_184633 | JGI IMG/M metagenome (GOLD analysis project Ga0209291, IMG submission 184633) | Methane-oxidizing microbial communities from mesocosms in the Gulf of Mexico - GOM9B Gulf of Mexico (SPAdes) (version 2) | ecosystem: Environmental > Aquatic > Marine > Cold seeps...
CATGAAACAATTACGCACACAGAGTACTGAGCATGAGCAGCGATAACCAAACAAAAAAAACAGGTAACATTCGAGTAAAGAGCCAAGTTAAAATTCTAAGCGCTGCTAGAACCGAGTTTGTACTGCAAGGCTATAGAGGAGCAACAGTGCAATCTATTGCTGATAGAGCTGAGCTACCCAAAGCAAATATTCTCTATTACTTCAAAAACAAAGAGAACATCTATCATGCTGTACTTGAGAATACACTTGAAATGTGGGACCAAGGTATAGGGGACATAGTGCCAGATGAAGGCCCTAAAATAGCGATAGAAAAGTTTATTGCTGCCAAAGTAAGAATGTCATTCAATCACCCCGAAGCATCAAAGATATACGCCATGGAGATTATTCAAGGCGCGCAGCACTTAAAAGATTATGCACGCACCTACCAACGCCAATGGGTGAGAGAAAAAGCCAAGTTATTTCAACACTGGATAGACAATGGCGAAATGGTCAATGTTGACCCCGTTCATCTTATTTTCCTTATTTGGTCTGCTACCCAACATTATGCTGATTTTGACACGCAAATATTAACCATCATGAATCAAGCTGATTTCGAAGAGAATGATGTTGAACAAGTTATTGCATTTTTATCTGACATAATCTTACGAGGCTGCGGCTTAATTTAATCCATTAGTCTAAAGAAACACATATTATGAAAAAATATTCAATCATAGCCTTACTTATCTGGGTGTTCCCTCATATGACTATTGCACAAGATACGACATTAAAAATTGCGACCTTTAATGTCAGTATGGAAGCTCTTAACTACGTTGAACATAAACGTGGCGAATCACCCAATGTTTCAGGAAAAACGCTAAGTAATGCATTGGGAAGTGATCATCAGCAGATAAAAAATATTGCTGAAATCATTCAAACGATTAACCCTGATATTATTTTACTCAATGAGTTTGATAATCAAAATGCTGCTCACCAAGATTTAAAGACTTTTATCAATCACTATTTAAAAAAGAGTCAAAGCGGACAAGGTGCCATTGATTTTCCTTATTATTACCAAGGTCCGGTTAATACAGGGATAAATTCTGGTCTAGATATCGACGGTAACGGAAAAAAAGGGGAGTTACCCGGAGATGGTTATGGTTTTGGTTACTTCCCTGGCCATTTTGGTATGGCCCTTCTCTCAAAATATCCTATCAATGTAGATGAAATTAGAAGCTTCCAACACTTCAAATGGCAGGACATGCCAAATGCATTAATACCAAAAGATCCTAAAACAAATAAACCATGGTACAGCCAAGAAGTATGGCAACAACTGAGACTTTCATCAAAGTCGCATTGGGATGTGCCTGTAGAGGTCAAGGGTAAAACGATTCACATACTCGCAAGTCATCCGACACCACCAGTATTTGATGGCCCAGAAGATAGAAACGGTAAGCGAAACCATGATGAAATTCGTTTTTGGAAAGACTATATCTCACCAGAAGATTCAAGTTATATTTATGATGATAAAGGTAATAAAGGTGGTCTGAAAGCTAAACAAGCATTTGTTATTTTGGGTGACCTAAATGCTTCCACTGTTGATGGTGATGCCGTGAAAGCAGGTATTTCGTCGTTAATCACCAATCAGCACATTCAAGATGCGATGCCACAAAGTTCAGGTGGAAAAATGCATACACCAGAGAATAGTCACGCTAAACATCACACTGCATTTTGGCGTATGAGGGCTGATTATGTATTACCTTCAGTGCATGGATTAACCATCGAAAACTCAGGTGTATTCTGGCCTTTAGAAACTGAAGAAAACTACCGATTAATAAAAGATAGAAAAGCATCATCAGATCATCGATTGGTCTGGCTTGAACTAACAACAAAAGATTAATCACCCTAGTAGATATGCACACTAAATTACTCTTATTGAATTAACCACAGAGCCAATAAAATGAAAAAATTACTTTCTTCCGTTTTTATCACTCTCGCATTGAGTGCTTGTACTACCACTGAAAATTCTACTGGTATTTCAGCAGATAATACTATCGCCTTAGCTTCATCGAATGGCCCTAAAAACATCATCATGATCGTCGGTGACGGTATGGGGCCAGCATATACCACGGCTTATCGTTATTTTCACGATAATCCAGAAACAAAAGTTATTGAAGAAACTGTTTTTGACCGTCTACTTGTCGGTATGGCAAGTACCTACCCTGCTCGTGTATCAGGTTATGTTACCGATTCAGCAGCAGCTGCGACAGCATTAGCGACGGGCGTTAAAAGTTATAACGGCGCTATCGGCGTAGATGTTGATAAGAAGCCGGTTGAAACTGTGCTTGAGTGGGCAAAAAAGCAAGGCAAGAAAACCGGTGTTGTTGTAACGTCTCAAGTTAACCACGCAACTCCTGCGTCTTATCTTGCACATAATGAAAGTAGAAGAAACTATAATGCAATTGCTGATAGCTATATCGATGAAGGCATAAAAGCCGATGTTATTTTAGGTGGCGGTTGGCAGTATTTTATTCGTGACGATCGCAACTTGGTCAAAGAGTTTCAGTCCGCTGGTTTTCATTACCTCGATAACGCTAAAGACTTAAATAAACTACCACAACAAAAACCTGTTTTAGGGCTTTTTGCTGATGTAGGTTTACCTTGGGCACTTGATGATACCAATAAGCTTCGTTTATCGGCAATGACAAAAGCAGCGACCAAAAAATTAGAGAATGAAAACGGTTATTTTCTTCTTGTTGAAGCAAGTCAAATAGACTGGGCTGGTCACAGCAATGATATAGCCTCAGCAATGGCTGAAATGACGGATTTGGCCAAAACAGTTGAATACCTAGAGCAATACGTAGCAAAAAATCCTGATACGCTTGTGGTGCTAACAGCCGATCACAGCACTGGTGGATTTACCATTGCTGCCAACGGTAAGTATAAGTGGGATCCTACTGTACTTCGTACCATGAAAAAATCGCCAGAAAAAATAGCTAAACAATTAGCTATTACAGACATCACAACAAAAGTTGCTAGCGAGCTACTCAACTTTGCCGTGACTCAAGAAGAAGTACTTTTATTGCAGCAAGCAAAAGAGCAAACCTCGGAGAAACTCTCCGATTTTTATGGTCTAAATGAAGGCGCACAAAAAAAGCAGAATAAACCTAGTATTGAAACAACCATTTATATTGCGATAAAGAAACTAATCGATAAGCGTACTAACAGTGGTTGGACATCAAGTGGCCACACGGCTATTGACGTACCTGTTTTTGCCTTTGGAAAAAACAGTGACATGTTTAAGGGCAAGATTGATAATACCGATATTGCCAAAAGAATATTCACGCTATTAGGGAAGAAATAACGTAGCAATAAAAAAGCCGACAAGTGGCCACACGAGTCGGCTGAGCTCACACAAACAATAGTGAGCAAAACTGGTTGTATTTAATAAGTGTCCGTTACCAAATATTTTGATACTTTGATCTTAATTGGTAACGGATACCTTAATTAATTGACCTGAGCAATGACTTCATCTTTTTTATCATTGATAAATCTAACTTTCTCACCACTTTGTAAACGCTCGCCACCACGAACAACAACACTATCACTAACCGATAAAGCGCCAGTTACTGACACCCATCGATTGACGCCTTGCCCAATAAGCACAGATACCTTTTGAGCTTGTTTGTCATCATCTATGGTTAATACATAAGTTTCATTTTCTCGTAATATCAGCGCATCACGTGGTACTAAAATAGCTTCTCTTGGCGATTGCTTAGGTAAAGAAACCGTCACAGGCGTACCCGCTAACATCTCGATACCATCGGCTGCAAGTCTTACATCAAAAGTGCGTGAAGCTTGATCGCCCGCCTGACTCCAAGTACGCACAGGTAGCTCAAGTAAGGTTTGATTCCACTTAACCATCACTTTACTGCCTTTTTTTAGAAAAGGTGCGATTGAAATAGGCGCTGCAATTTTAATATCAAGATTCTTAGTATCGATGAGTTGTACTAGTGGACGACCAATGGCAATTAATTCGCCAACATGTACAAAGCGTTTACTGATATTTCCAGAAAAAGGCGCTTTTATGCTGGTTTTTTCTAAGGCAAGTAAGGTCTGCTCAATCGAGATATTCAACGCGACGACTTCATTAATAGCGATGATAAGGTCTTTATTAACACGTTCATATTCACTTATTGCTGAGTTGTTTTTTTCTCGTAACTTTTCAAATCGTGCTTTTTGTTCAGTCAGGTAATCGACATTCGCTTGATGTTGCTTACCTTGCGCTTGTTGACCCGCCAATTGCAATTTCAAATGCCTATTATCAATTTGAGCTAACAACTGGCCTTTTTCAACTTGACTACCAACCTCTTCAATCCACAATAACTGCCCCGTTTGTTCAGCGGAAATAGGTGCATTTTTTCTACTAATAACATTCGCTGGTAACCAAATACTCGGCTTTACTTGCTCTTTTTTAACCGATTCAACGCTGACTAAGTGTGCTGGTTTTTCCTGTGTCTCAGCAGTGACCTCACCACTAAAACTCAATAAACTAATAGCTGAAATAAAAGCAAACGTTACCAGTGCTGAGCTCAGTAACTCAATTTTTCCATATTTTTTCTTTGCCGTCATACGCTTGGCATGGGTAATTTTGTGTGGCGCAACATTAGTTAGCATTAAATTATTCATTATTTATTCCTTAATCTCTGATGTGTTATTACGCTTTAACTCGAGCGCTTGGTAACTGTTGTACTGTGTCTTTTTTACTGCGGCTTAAAAAGAAATCGTGTTTAGATAGTCTTAACAAACATGGTAATAACACTATGGTAAATATTGTACTAAACGCTAAGCCGCCGACAATAACTGCCGCTAAACCGCGATAAATAACACTACCCGCACCCGGCATAAGTAATAACGGTAACATGCCAAAAAAGCTCGTTGCTGTACTCATGAATATCGGTCGTAAACGCAAGGTTAGTGCTTGCTCAATGGCCTCTGAACGCTCAAGTCCATCTTGTTGACCTAGACGAGTTTGATGTACCAACAAAATAGCGTTATTCACTACTAAGCCTAGCAAAATGATAAAACCAATCATTGTCAATAAATCAAGGGGTTGAAATACACTCAGGTTGAGTAGTTGCAGTGCTAAAATACCGCCAACTGTCGCTAAAGGAATGGTAATTACCACTAATAAGCTGTCTTTGATTGATTTAAACAACGCGGCCATCAATAAGAATAAAATCACTAAGGCAAAAGCAAAATTCTCTGCCATCACGGTAATCGCCTTTTCGAGTTGATCTGCACTACCACCATATTGAATATTACCGCCGGCTGGCATAATACTGCGTAATTTGGGCTCGACTTCAGCTTTTAAAGCTGAGATGGTTTCTTCTAACGACCAACCCTTCGGAGGATTAACATTTAGGCTAATAGTACGCTGTCCGTCAATACGAGTTAAACGGCTTGGACCCACAGTACGTTGTATGTCGACTAAATGAGATAACTGCGTGACGCTGCCATTTCCCGTAACAACAGGTACATCACCGAGGTTATCAGGATCATCCCAACCGTCAGCACGTAATATCATATTCAAGCGTTTACTGCCGTTGAAGTATTCACCAACATACAGGCCATCACCTAATGTTCTAACCACACGACCCACATCACGGCGATTCCAACCTTGCTCTAATATATTGCGATCATTAGGGCTTAAGTTAATTTCTGGCTCTGACATTGAAAGACCGGGATTTGCATTTACATTAGCCCCTTCAATAGCTTCTTTTATCCAATCCATGCCTTGGCGTGCGACTTCTTGTAAGGCTTTGGTATCTTTAGATTGCAAATGTACTTGTACGCTTCTACCACCACCAAAACCGCCAAATAAATTACCTTGTCTGGCAAATACACGTGTATCAGGTAGGTCGATTAAGATTTCATTTTTAACAATCTCAAGTAGCTCATCCACTCGGTCTTGATCTTTAACCCTAACGCCTAAACTACCGCCCCACGCGCCACCAAAAATATAATAATTCTTTAATGCTGGCTCTTTGGTGCCGTCCATATAAGGTTGCAAGCGCTCAACAATCGGTTGAATAACTTCTTTTTCAATAGTTTTAACATTTGAGCCCGGCGGGAATTGCAAGTTAGCATCAATAGCATCACGTTTAACTGGTGGTAAATAATCAAGCTTTGGCATGGCAATTATGGTTATGACAACCGGTAATATTAACAGGGTAGCCGAGAGAGATAGACGTTTAGTACGATTACCTGTGATGCTCATTACAAAGCGAGTAATTCTCTGCCACAGTTTTTTATTGGGATCGTTTACTTCTTGTTGTTTTAAAAAGTATTTTGATAAAACAGGTAACAGTACCACTGCAACGATAAGTGAAACAGAGACTGCAATAGCGATTGTTAGGGCTAAATCACCAAAGAGCTGCCCTTCTATATCCTTTAAGAAAAATACCGGTAAAAATATCGCCACGGTTGTTGCGGTAGAGGCAAGTAGAGCTCCCCAAACCTGTTCTGCGCCTTGCTCAGCACTATCATGTTCATTCAAACCTTTATCACGCATGCGTAATATATTTTCTAATACCACAATAGCGGCATCTAGCACCATGCCCACCGCAAAAGCTAAACCAGCTAATGAAATAACATTCAGTGAACGACCCGTGATCTCTAAAACGATAAAAGTGCTTAACAAACTCACCGGAATAGCCGTTGCAATAATTAACGTTGCGCGCATTCGGCGAATGAAAAACCACAATACTGATAGCGATAGAATAATACCGGCGAATAAATTACTCGTCACAAGGTTAATAGCGCGGTAAATAAATACTGAGGCATCAAAAGACTGAACCATCACTAACTTTTTATCCGCCAGTAATTCATTATTAAGTAAATTGACCTCTGTCTTTACTCTATTTAACGTTTCTAAAACATTGGCACCATTAGCTCTATTAATGCGCATTGAAAAAGCTGGATTACCATTTTGTACCGCCATGCCTTGTCTATCCGTATTGCTCACTCTCACCGTAGCAATATCACTCAAGCGGATATTACGACCACCACGAGACTCAAGCATTAACTCGGATAACTCATCAACACTATATTTTCCGCTATAACGTAAGGTGTATTGGCGCCTGCCTACATCGATAAATCCACCTGAAACATCGTCACTCGCCGAAACCAATGAGATTAAACGTGGTATTTCAATACCGTACTCAGCGGCTTTAATAGGGTCATAGCGAATTTGTAACTCCTCTCGATTTCGCTCCGAAAACGTTTCTACACTAGCAACCCCTTCAATCGCTTCAAGTCGTGGCCTGATAACATCATTAGTAAAGTCCATATATTGACTGATATCTTGACCATTCCCCGGTAAAGCTTGTAAAAAGAAAAATGTCAGCGCAGGGGTATTACCTCGTCCGCCACCCAGCATGACTCTTGGCGGCCTAGCATCTTGCGGTAAGTTAGCAACCCGTGTCATACGGCTGATCACCTCAATTAACGTTTGCTCCATGTTAGTACCAACACCAAAAGATAAATTGATGTATGCGCCGCCTCTATTAGCAAAAGCCCTCATTGACTCTAACCCTGGAATACCACGTAATACTTGCTCTTGCGGCTCAACAATCTCAGATTCAATTTCTTTAGGTGATGCTGCGCGCCATGAGGTTTGTATGCCTATTTGTGGGCGTTCAATATCAGGGAATAATTGAACGGGTAATTTAAATAAACTGAGCATGCCGACAAGTAGAGTTAGGGCAACAACGACAGCAACTGCTGCTGGGGTAGTTAAAGCGCTCTTGGTGAGTTTCATTGCAATTCCAATGGTGAGTTACATTATTTAACAATCAAGATACAAGTACTTAGTAATAAAGAAAGAGAGCTTGCGGTTAATCGAGATAAAAACACGACCAATCACCGCGGTGAAATGCTTTGAAATTAACTGACATACTTAGACATATTTACTGATGACATTGAAATAAGTGAGTATTACTTTGCCATATGTCTTGCTCGGCATTACCCTTTCGTCCAAACCATGGTTTTGTTTCTATTGCTTAAGCAGACAATAAGCTATAATCCCCCCCCATTTCAGTTCAAACTATCGGCTATCATGAAATCTATCTTTCTCACAGGGCTATGCCTATTCTCGCTCGCTATTTCGTCTAACATACAAGCCAATACCTCTGAAAGTGATAGCAAAAAAATTGTATCTGAATCACAAAAATCCCTATTCGACATGTGTTTATTTAACACCATTAAAAGTAGCGATAAAGATGCCACCCTCGCTGAAATAGAGGAACAATGTGAACAGCAGATAGCTCGACGTATCCTAAATCAGAATAACGGAGAAGCAATTGAATTAGGCGCATTGGCCAATAGAATGATCAAAGAGAAAAGAACGGCGTCTGATCCTTATGTACTCACACCACATAAAATGAATTATATTTTACCTTTCTCTGTCGTAGATGAAATTAATCGTGATGCTTATCAAGATTTTTCAACATGGGCTGATGATTTAAAAGACGTGGAAGCAAAATTTCAAATTAGCTTGAAAATTCCATTACTGACAGGAAGCTTAGCTAAAAAAGGTGACCAACTGTTTTTTGGGTTTACCTTAAAGTCATGGTGGCAAATTTACGCAGATGAAATTTCTAAACCTTTCAGAGAAACTAATTACCAACCAGAATTTTTCTATTTTACCCCAATAAACTCTCATCCTTTTGGCGGAAATACAGCGTTAATTCTTGGCGCAGAACATCAGTCAAATGGTCGTTCACAGTTACTTTCAAGAGGCTGGAATCGTATTTATGTAAACTACCTTTATGAAAAGCGTAATTTTGCTTTTTCATTTCGTCCTTGGTATCGAATACCTGAAAGTGAAAAATCGTCTCCATCAGACGGCCAAGGTGATGATAATCCGGATATTACTGATTACATGGGCCACTTTGAATTAGGCATGGTTTATAAATACAGCAAAGATTTTGAGCTTTCATTTAAAGGTCGAAACAACTTAGCCACCCATAACGGTTTTATTGAACTAGGCGCTACTTTTCCGTTATGGGGAAAATTAAAGGGTTATGCGCAATTTAGTAGCGGTTATGGCGAGAGTTTAATTGATTATAACGTTAACCAAAACCGCTTTGGCATAGGTATCGCGCTAACTAACTTACTGTAAGGTATTAATACTAAAATGGGCTTTGCATTGAGTCTCACTAGATAGCTGATATTATTTTGCACTAAATATCGTTATTTAATCACTTGGGCAAAGCGCTTATTAAGTAGAAGCCCTTCATTGCCAGCCAGTTTATCCACCTGCTCTGTTAATGACTCAAGCCTTTGTGTAGGTGTCGGGTGTGTTTTATACAATAATGCTAAAGCGCTATCATCAGCAGCGATTGATGCTAATACTTGTAAGTTATCTATGTAAGCAAAGGCATCATAACCAGATTTTGCTAATAGGCGAATTCCAAATACATCGGCCATAAACTCATCTTCTTTATTGAGCCCTTTAATATAGAGCTCTTGCGCCATGCCTGTTACTTTTTTAGCCCAAGTTCGATATTCTTGCTCTTTACTGCTTCCATTTGTGTTGTCTTGGTACGCTTGTGCTGAAATAAACAAGCTTTCTGTAACTGCGCTTCTACTAGCTTCTTCTTTAATGGCATTTAAATGATGTTGTTCGGTAATATGGCTAATTTCATGAGCCAACACTGCTGCTAATTGCGCTTCATTTTCAAGTTGCATTAACATGCCTGACGTTATAAACACAAAACCACCAGGTGCTGCAAAGGCATTAATTGCACTACTATTAATGACGCCAAACTGCCAAGGTAAGTTTGGTCTTGAGCTATTCTGAGCTAACCACATGCCAACATTGTTAACATAGATATTTATATCTTTGTTTTCATACAGTGGTCTAACACCTAATAATACCGCTGACATATTTTCGCCAAATTGAACTTCTTGTTCTTGGTCAATATTGTGGGCATTAAAAACCTTAACACCTTGACCGACAAGCTTGCCAACATCAAGGTTACCAATTTTCAGACTGGTACTCTGACAAGCAACAAATAAAAAACAGCTCAGTATAAGTAGTAGATAAGCAGGACACGTTAAGTTTTTCATCTTGTTAATCCTCTTTCACTTTGATTTTATTAGCCTGTAACTTTCCCTGCTGAGCAAATCTTGCCGCTGCCCCTGTTGACACTACGTAAGCATTCAGTAATAACAATTGTTTGAGATCAGCCTTAGCGTTTTTTAAATCCTTTTCATCAAAACCACGTACTCCTGATGAAACAGTTGGCAAACTGTCATTAATGGCACTAGAAAAAAGAGATCCAACACCAAGCTCACCTTCTCGTTTAGCTGTTGCAATAAACCTGACATTTAACATGCTGACCCAACCAGTAACTTGCCCTTTTTGCGCAATGTTTTCCGTTGAAATAAGGTACCAGGCACTTTTTCTCTTTTGAATATTAATCTTTTCTTTTGCCGCAACATAGCCAGCAGACTCACTTTGATAACTTGGTTGCTTTAACAAGTCAGTCTTCTTTATCACCTGACCTAATCGGCTAGTGTTTGCAACTTCCTCGATTAATTTAACCTCAAAAGCTAAGCAGCTATTCACGACGATATTAAATAATACTAAGCCCAAAGCGAACATCGCTTTAATGAAAACCTTCAAATGATAACAACCAAATAATGACATCATTCTTTCTCTCTCCTTGTCGGTTGATATAACTTAACACTGCCCTGCCTTCCCTTTACTTGATGTTCGCCTTGGTAGCTAAAATCAAATGCATGGCTGGTTAGCTCTTTAGTCTGCTCAGAGACCAGTATTCTGGCATTACCTTTAGTCAGTCCTTCAATTCTGCTAGCCAAATTTACCGTGTCGCCGATAACAGTATAGTCAACACGTAAATCTGCGCCGATCATACCAACAATACATTCTCCAGTATGAATACCAATTCCCATGTCAAAGCTTTGCAGTTCTGCTGGCAAAGTTTGACGAAACAGTAACAGTTGCTCTTCCATTGCGAGTGCGGCTTTGACCGCAGATACGGCATCTAGTGATGGTTCACTTTGGATAGGCGCTCCCCAAAAAGCCATAACACAGTCGCCAATGAACTTATCAAGCGTGCCATGATTTTCAAAAATAATAACAACCTGTTGGTTAAAATATTGATTCAATAAGTGAACTATATCTTCAGCGCTACTTTTTTCAGCCAACTGTGTAAAACCTCGAATATCAGAGAACAATACCGTGAGTGTTTGCTTTTTATTGAGCTGCTCAGGAGATAAAGCGTCTTCCTTAAGTAGTTTATAAACGACTTGAGGATCTAAAAATCGACCAAACATAGCTAGCGCTTGTTGGCGGTGCCTATATTCTAAGTAACCATAAAAAAATGAAAAGATAATAAAACTAATGAAGGTCACAAGTAATATTGAGCCAATAAAAAGTACAACTTGATACGTTAATAATAAAGTACTGATAGTTATTAATAGCAAGTTAAGAGTCAACATAACTAAGCTGGCATAACTTACTTTTCTGACAAAGCCATTAATCCAAATAAAACAAGCACAAGTCAGCGCAATAACGACTGCACCAATAAGCCAATGGTTAACATTGCTTATGGCCGTTAGGAAAGTTTCATTTTTAAGATTATCAACCGCTGTTGCCAGCATATAAACACCCGGTAACGTATTATTTAATGGCGTTGAACGTGCGTCAAATAAGCCCGATGCCGTAGCACCAATTAGAACTATTTTTCCTGAGAATTGTTCTAGGTAAGAAACATCATTATTTATTACCGCCTCGTAAACATCTGCATAGCTTAACGTTTGATAAGGGTGTAATGGAGAGCCCCGCCATTGCAATAATATTTGCTGCTGTTTAGGTAATGGTAGTGCCATAGAGTCAACTAACTTTGCTGGTAACGATAATAGTTGCCAACCAGAAAACTCCCTATAAACATCATAATAACGGCCAACACCATCAAATTCAGCGGTAAAATTAATACTACCTAATTGCCAGTGACGCTTGTTTATTGCCAAGGGTAAAATAAAGTTTCCTTTAGCATTGATATCCGCCAATAGCGTTTTCACCAAGCCTAACTCTTTGGGAAGTGTCTTTAGCAAAACACCTCCTCCTGCGACCAATTCTTGCTCTAAGGTAGCGAAATAAATTGCCTTTGATTGTGCCAATACCTCATTAAAATAGCTGTCAGCGTCGGGGCGGTAAACATCTTGCTCTGCAAATAAGATATCAAAGCCAATAGCTGAAAGCTCGATAGACTGTAATGCCTCTATAACTTGTCCATGAACAGTTCTAGGCCAGATCCAACGACCTGCGACAGGGTTCATTTTTTGTAAACTGTGGTCATCAATAGCGATAACAACAATATCCTCATCGACTTTTAATTGGGGGGCTAAATATCGAGATTGACGATCAAAAATCTCATAATCTGTCACTTTAAAGAATTGCGCTTGCTGAGCAACAAGATAAGCAAGCATCAAAAAAAACGTGATAAAAACTGATGTGATTTTGATTCTAGGTAATACCATAAAGTGAATACCCGAGTGTAGAGACATGAATGTCATCACTTCAGAGTGAATACTATGAGTAGGGATGACAAATACCCACACCAAAATTCGAACGATTATTAAACAAGTGAAAACAATTATTTAAAAGTATAGTTCAGAAGCATAATAAAAATTATTTTTGTAGAAACGTATGATTTCAGTGTCGCTAGGAATCTTATTTTAAGCAGAGATTGTGCTTTTTAATGGTTAACTTTTACAATTTACCCCGCACGATCCTATACTTTTGATTAACTCAAGGCGGTTAACTTGGTACAGGAGATAAAATGAACAACATTGAACATTTTATTGAGATAGGCATAGCATTATCTTCAGAGAAAGATCACACCATATTATTAGAGAAAATAATTAAAAGTGCCATGGAGTTAACTCATGCCGACGGCGGTACTATCTATTCTATATCTGAGCAAGGTGAATTGGTTTTTGAAACTATTATTAATACAACGCTTTCTCTTCATTTAGGTGGTACTACAAATAATAAAATTAACTTCCCCGCTATCCCAATCCTAAAGTACGGTGAGGTTAATGATAGTGCCCTCGTCGCAATTGCAGCACATACTGGGGCAATAATAAATATTGCCGATGTTTACCTATGCCAAGATTATGATTTAAGCGCAGCCAAAGTAATGGATAAAAAGAATGGCTATAAAACACAATCAGTGTTGACTCTACCAATGAAAAACCATCAAGGGGACCTTAACGGCGTTATACAGCTTATCAATGCTGTCAATAATCAGGGTGAAATTATCCCTTTTAACAAGGAAACCGAAAAACTAGTCCATGCACTTAGCTCTCTGGCAGGTGTCATCCTCACCAATAAACATCTTATTGATGAGATGGAAAACCTATTTTCTTCCTTCTCCCAGCTAATAGCATCTGCTATCGATAAAAAATCACCTTATACCGGAGGCCATTGCCGACGCGTCCCCTTAATTACCATGATGTTGGCTGAAGCTTGTCATGACATAAATCATGGTCCATTAGATACGTTTTCCATGAGCAAAGATGATTTTCATGAACTTGGTGTGGCGGCCTGGTTACACGATTGTGGCAAAGTAGCCACACCAGAATACGTGATGGATAAGGCTAAAAAACTAGAAACGGTATTCGACCGGATTGAGTTAGTAAATGCTCGCTTTGAGATTGCCGCTAGAGATATTTATCACAGTAATAAGCATGATGAAAATCAAAAAGCGCTATTACTAAAAGATCTTGAAGCTGATAGCGACTTTATTTGCCATGCCAATAAAGGTGGTGAATTTTTTGGTGATGATAAAACTCAACGTGTTTATCAAATTGCTAAAAAGTACCAAGTAACAATCAAAGGATCGAAACAAAACATATTAAATAGCGATGAGATATACAACTTAATTACCAAACGTGGCACCTTAAACGATAAAGAACGACGAATTATTAATGGCCATATGGATGTAACTGTCGAAATGCTTGAATCCATGCCTTTTCCAAAGCACTTACAGCGTGTACCTGAATACGCTTGTGGCCACCATGAAAAAATGGATGGCACAGGTTACCCTAAAGGATTAAAGCGAGATGAAATGTCTATTCCTGCAAGAATTATGGGCATTGCCGATGTTTTTGAAGCGTTAACAGCAAATGACCGCCCATACAAAGATCCAAAAACCTTATCAGAAACCCTAACCATTATGGGAAGAATGAAACTAGGTGATCACTTAGACCCTGACTTGTTTGATGTTTTCATTTCACAAAGGGTATATTTAAAGTTTGCCAAGGAATATTTAGAGCCTTCACAAATGGATAATTTTGATATTACCGAAATACCCGGCTGTGGGGCCGATATTACTTAGGAAAGTCAGCGCTATCAAGGTAAAGGAGCTGACTTTGCTCCAAGGTGAAGATAGTAAGGCAAGTAAATTATTCAAACAATTACTAACGCTATCTGTAGATGATAAACGCAGTGCGTATTTCAAAGCATTACATCATGATCTCAAGTTAAAAACTCCCCCCTTAGTAGCCAAGATAAAACGATATAACTTTCAATGTTTCGTAAACATAGTGTATTCAAAGTGTTGTATACCTTGCTTGAATATGAGGAAAACACTGTCTAAGTGATATTTAACCTCAAAAATGCGTAGATTTCTATTGCTCAACTCACAACAATTTCTTACTATGGCTGTGACAATAATAATTAAGGAGTAACTTGAATGAACAAAAGTGAATTAGTAGCGAAAATATCTGAAGGCGCAGACATCTCAAAAGCATCAGCAGGTCGTGCGTTAGATAGCTTAATTGAATCAGTAACAGCTGAACTAGCTAGTGGTGGTGATGTTGCATTAGTAGGTTTTGGTACTTATAAAGTAAATGATCGTGCTGCTCGTACAGGTCGTAATCCTCAAACAGGTGCAGAGATCCAAATTGCTGCAGCTAAAGTACCTGCTTTTAAAGCCGGTAAAGCATTAAAAGATGCTGTAAACGTTTAAGTTTACGTTTACCAGATCAAAAATACTCTGTTTATAACGGAGTATTATCTGTAATTAGTTTAATTAAAATGGTGAGTGTTTATATAATTTAACACTCACCTTTGTTTCAAATAATATAGTAAAGCCACTTAATTTTCTTTACGAACACATCATGTTCATCTGCATCAAATAAATACACTTCAGCTGGCTGGTGCTCCCCCCTAGTATTTTTCTAATAGCAATTTCTTTTACCCTACGTTGAGTCGTAAATTCAGCTAAATACAAAGCTGGGTAACTCACCCGCTAAAATGCCAAGCAATGGGATTAAAGACATCAACTTTAGTAACTGTGAAAAGTGTAACGGTAAAAATTAACGACCAAAGCTAATCATGAAGAAGGCCAGTGGGCACGTAATAATTATCCATTTTTATTAGAAGATAAAATTACTGAATTAGGTGGGAATTATCAATCACAGGGCAAAGGAAAGGAAAATGTAGTGGTAGATGGCCGCTTAATCACTGGTCAAAATCCAGCGTCAGCCATACCAATGGCCAAGCAATTAATTCAAGTATTATTAACGATAAATAACAGGAATTGATAGAGAAGTGTAGCGAATCACCCAAGTTAAATAACTATGTGCATGAACAAATCGTTGCAAATTTCGATCGCCGAAATTTGCATTTAGATTAACTAATCAGCATAAAAGCTGGAATTTTTATCCTAAAAATAGACTAAAAATATAAGCGTAATACCGTTTCTGCAACACAAGCTAAACGTTTACTGTTTTCAACTTCAATACTGACTTCATTAACAACTTCGATACTACGTTTCATCGGCACTAAGTTAACTAATTTAATACTTGCTCTAACACGAGTACCCGCTTTAACCGGATAAGGAAAACGAACTTGATTTAAGCCAAAATTAATAACCATCTTAGCTTCAGGGTATGGATTATCATCCAAATCAACTGAGTGTGTTAATTTAGGGATTAATGATAAGGTTAAAAAACCGTGTGCTATAGTCGCTTTAAATGGAGATTCTTTTGCAGCACGTATAGGGTCTGTGTGAATCCATTGTTTGTCGCCTGTGACTTCTGCAAATTGATCAATGCACTCTTGCTCAACCGAGTGCCATTCCCCGACAAACGTGACCGTATCTATTTTTTCAAGAAGGCTGTTATATGTTTTTTCAGCCTCTGGTACTTGTACTAAGACCTTCTCTGGCTTACTTTCTTCTGCATCTACCGGACTAAATTGAGAGAACCAAGGATTATTTAGAGTATTTCTAAAAGGCATGGTTATTTTATTATTGAACAAGTCTGATAAATTCTTAAACTTAGGCTCTATTTTGGCGATAAACTGATCATTTTGGTGCTGAAAATTTTTTCTTTTTTCTCTAATAAACGCTATAACTTTCATATAGTAGCCTTATCAATATCCTGCTAGGTAAGTTTTTCTCTGAGTATTTTACATTATCTATAGACAGGATATCAGTAAATAATGAAAGTAAAACCTACCAAGTTAACCTTGGTCGCTGAAAATGACCAAGAAAACTGCTTTTGGTCATTTCATTCAGCACTATATTTGTATGGTTAAAGCCAGCTTAGCCAAGCTATTCAATCGTATCAATAATGATGATCTCGCAATCTGTCGATGCTCTTAACCTAATTGAGTTCGACTGCGTAACTTCCATACCATCACCTTTATTCATAGTTACCGTGCTAGAAGTTCCTGCTAAGTTCTTAGCTAAGCCATCTTCTACTTTAAACATACCAGTCGATGCTAAAATATAAGCTTGATGGTTAATGTCATGTTCAATAACACTTCCTTTGGCTAGTTTCCCCCCAAAGATACGTGCTTTTTGGTTGATAAAAAGAGCACTACCTTTATCTTCTGGGTAACCTGATGCCAATAATGTTAGCTTCGATGCCTGCTCGGTAGGGAACTTTTTACTTTCCCAACGAGGTTCAATATTTTGTTTATTGGTTTCAATCCAAATTTGATAAAAGGTTAATGGATCTTTGGTGCGATTGTATTCTGAATGAACAATACCAGTACCTGCGCTCATCACTTGTAGTTCACCAGCTTTTGTTACGCCTGTATTACCTGTGCTGTCTTTATGGCTAACGGCGCCAGAGCGAATAAAGCTAATAATTTCCATATTACGGTGTGGATGAGATGGAAACCCCGTCCCCGGCTCAACCCAGTCATCATTTATTACACGTAATTTTCCAAAGCCCATACGAGTAGGATTATAATAATTAGCAAAGCTAAAGTGATGTTTAGATTTAAGCCAGCCATGATTTGCGCTGCCTAAGCTTTTATAGGGATAATGTTTTAGCATAATAAATTCCTCGAACTGTGAATGTTAGACTAAGCAGAGCGTCACTGATAAATGGTCCGTTACCGATGTACACGGTAAAATGGATGAAGACTGTTCAGTTTTTGTGATGCTGTTAATAATCTGTTTTATGTTCATGACACTAACCTTAAGGTCTTTATAGTGTGTACTGAAGAGTATGAAACAATTGTATAAGTTGAACTGTTATTAAATAACCCCTAATATTTGTTTGATATACTCAAATAATTTGAACAAAACTCTTTCAAGTAAATATCGAGAATAAGAATATGAATACACCCCCTATAAGTATTGAGGCCTTACTGGTATTAGATGCTATTGAGTTTCGTGGTAGTTATGCGGCTGCGGCTGAGCAATTAAACAAAGTACCTTCAGCGCTTTCATATATAGTGCAGAAGCTGGAAGAGCAGTTAAACGTCACGCTATTTGTACGACAAGGCAGGCGAGCAGTACTGACGCCAGCAGGTAAACATTTATTGCTTGAGGGTCGCAAAGTATTAAATGCAATAAATGCTCTGTCAGAGCAAACACAAACTATCGCCAATGGCTGGGAGCCAAAAATTCGCATAGCTTGTGATTCAATCATCGACATCAAACCGATTTTTGCAGGTATACAAGAATTTTTAATTAAGCATGAAAATATTGAGATCGATGTACGAGAAGAGGTAATGAATGGCACTTGGGAGGCATTAATTGAAGACAGGGTTGATCTAGTGATTGGCGCACCATCACCAGTACCTAGTCAAAAAGGTATAAGGGCAATAAAAATTTCTATGCTGGAAACTGTATTAGTTGCACCTAAAACACATGAATTATCAGATAGATTATTACAAGGTAAATCGTCAATTCACCCTAGCGAACTAGCAAAATATAGAAGCATTATTGTGCATGACTCAGCACAACACGAAATTCCCTGGTCGGTTAATATGATAGAGGGTAGCCAGCGATTTTTTGTCAGCTCAATTACTCAAAAAATTGCTGCAATTGTTGCCGGAATAGGTATAGGTCATTTACCCAGATGTATGGTGAATAGCTATATTGAATCTGGACAACTGCTTGTTATTGAATTAGAAGATAAACCAAAACCTCAAGATTTATATATGGCGTGGAAAATATCGAATAAAGGTAAAGGCTTGAGTCAGTTAATTTCGATATTATCGAGCGAGTATAAGGCGCTGTAGTCCGCGTACTTCCAACCATTAAAAACAGCCCTTAATTAGGGCTGTTTATACCAAACGGATTAATTAACGTGCCTATGCACATGACTCAGGGATGTCATCCCAGTGGTTTATTCATCGGAGATCCAGTATCTAAAAAGTGATGGTTCTTCGATCAGAGACCTCGAAGATGACGTTTATAGCGAGCACCTGAGTTAACTACATAGGCATGTAAATTCATCGACCAACTTAGAGCTACATTAGCTAGCTTAGAATAACCATTCTCTTCAATCAATGCCTTGCCTCTACGCCTTTTAATTATCGCTAAGTGATCAATAAATTAGTCCTATTGGTATTACTATGGTTTTAAGCCGTTACTTCCTGTTTAAGGTGGCTATCGACGGGTTGAGTAAACTGACTATCTCTATGATGAAATACTGTCCAATCTTGCTCAGGTGAAATAGGAACAATACCGTAAGGGTTTATCGCTAAGTGACTTGCATAATAATGGCGTTTTATATGTGCTTCATTAACCGTTTTAGCGATATTAGGCATTTGATACAGTTCCAACATAAAGTTGTAAATGTTGCTGTATTGTTCAATTAACCGCAAGTTACATTTAAAGTGCGTATGATAAACCGAATCAAATCGTACCAAAGTGACCCAAAAGCGCCAGTCTGCTTCGGTTAATGTATTACCCGTTAAATACCGATTACTCGCTAGAATCTCTTCAACATTATCTAGCGCAGAAAACAATGCATCTACATTACCGTCGTAGGCCTTTTGTGTTGTAGCAAAACCTGTTTTATAAACACCATTATTAATATTGTGATAAACCAACTCATTGACTTGGTCAATTTTATTACGTAACTTTTCAGGATAAAAATCTGCGCTATTACCTGTTATGTCATTAAACGCAGTATTAAACATGCGGATAATTTCTGATGATTCATTATTAACTATGACTTTGTTTTTCTTGTCCCATAAAATAGGTACGCTGTTAACACCACTGTAATCACGATCTTGAGCAAGATATTTCTCACCTATAAACTGATCATCGTATAAATCATCACCCGTAGTGCCGTAAAGCTTTGCCGATTGCTCATCGTGGTTAAAGCTCCAGCCTTGAGCATGCATATCTGGGTGCACTACACTTACGGTAATTAAGTCTTCTAAGCCTTTTAACTGGCGAAAAACCAAGGTGCGATGTGCCCATGGACACGCGAGTGATACATACAAATGATAACGGTCTGCTTCAGCTTTAAACCCCTCACGACCGCTTATGCCAGCACTGCCATCGGGGGTTATCCAATTTCTAAATTGAGATTCTTTGCGTTGATATTCACCATCTTTGATACTGCTATTCCAGCTGTTTTTTACTGATGTCATGATTGATACCTATGTTATAAAATATATAATTTGTTAGCTGTTTGCTTGTTAATTAAGCTAAACGCTGTGCTATTAAATTGTCTATTGATAATTTTCCTGCGCCACTCAATACCAAGGAAACAGATATAGCGATTAAGGCTAAGCCAAACTCATAACCGTTGTTACTCATGAATAGGCCATTGTCGATATGCACAGTAAATATGGCAACAATCATAGTAATAGCTAAAACAAAGCTTGTTGGTCTAGTAAGAAAGCCAACAATTAGTAATAAACCTCCGAAAAATTCAGCACTACCTGCCATTAAAGCCATTAGGTAACCTGGAGCAAGACCGATAGACTCCATCCATTGCCCTGTTCCTGCTAAGCCATAACCGCCAAACCAAGCGAAAAGTTTTTGTCCGCCGTGAGCAGTAAAAAGCAGTCCTGCAATTAATCGTAAAGGCAATGCAGACACGGACTTTTCAGTTTTAGTGATGATGTTAGTGATTTGTTTAATGGTCATGATGTTCAACTTTATATACTGTTAATTGAGTGTGTAGCTACTTTACAACTTGCATTAAGATTGAATAACCCCAAGAACTTGTTTGGTATTATCAATTAATTTGAACAGTTTATATTGCCATCACGATTCACTTCAACGTTATCTACTGTCTATCGAATAAACTATAGAAAATCATTGTTGTTTGAACAATTTATTTATACTCTCTTTACCTTTATAGCCCTGTTTTTTATCCATTGATCAATAGCGATACGGCCGCCACTAAAAATAACGACTTGTGCTAATAAAACGCCCCACAACACATGTTCTGCATAAGCGACTGGCGCAATATCTTCCAAACTGATAACCGCGACAATATTGACAAAAAATAAACCTAGAGCAGAAAAACGGCTAGTTAGTCCCGTTATCAACAATATCGGTAATATAATTTCGGCCGCGGTGCCTAAGTAAGCTGCCAACTCATAAGGCAGTATTGGCACTTGATATTCCTCTTCAAATAAAAATAGAGTGCTGTCCCAATCCCTTAACTTAGTGAGTCCTGATGCGAAGAATGCCCAACCCACATAAAAACGTGCTGCTAATAATGCTACTGACTCTAACAAGCTGATTTTAAGGGCAACATCCTGATATAACTCGCTAATAGGTGCTAATGTTTTTTTTAAGGTATTCATATTTATGTCTCTTTAAAAGTGTAAATTAAGTTACGTTCTATCGCTGCTATCAACCATTGTTCAAATGAAAAACCGGTATAATCATTTATTGCATCAAGTGAGCTAGCTAATGATTCCCCAGCTTTTACACTAAGCATGAACTCACTTTCACTCGGCGTTAACCTAGTCAATTTCGGTTGGAATTCAGGTCTAAAAATCATCACAACTTGGTTTTCAGGTTTTCTCGACAACAACTCTTGTGCTTGTTTCATGGCTGAGTCTCGAACCAACATGTCACTGTGATGATGTGCATCAAAGATTTCAGCTATTGGGTATTTAGTTTTTATCAATGTGACGTTGTCATTAAATTCAATCACAATATTGTCTGGCTCTACATCACTAAGTAACGATAACGACGATTGTGCTAACACCTGATCTTTACCATGTAACGCACAATGAATATGCCAATCTAACGCTGCGCAATCCGGTAAATATGGATAATCATTAGCAATTTTTGTTGTCGCCAAAAAGTTAGGAAACGCTTCCCCCCACTTTGTCCAATCACCTTGAGAAGGTGGATAATATTGTAAAAACTGTCGTACTAAGTCGTCGCGAACATCACTATCAAGCAGTTGAAAAACGGTTGAAAAACTGATATTCAACGCACGTTTAGCATTGGCTAACAAATTTCGTCGATAGATATTAATGCCCTGAATAACAAAACTTGGAGAATCAGAATTGCTGTCTGTCAAAAATGAGGTTCCTGTATTCCGAATGGTATTAAGTAAGTGCTGCTGTTGGTTCATCTTTAAGTCCCTCTTAAAACGGCGTGTGCAATTTCACGTGCTTTGTCCGCTTCAGCCACAAGGCCAGACCATTGTGGTAAATCGTTATCCCACTCAACTAACGTAGGAACAGCGCCAAAGCGTTTTAATGCTTGTTCATAACCTTGCCAAACATCATCAGAAACAGGTCTAGCATGATCATCAATGACAAACTCCCCTGCCGCAGGTTGACTACAACCAGCTAAATGTATTTGTGCGACGCTATTTACAGGTAATACATTTATATAATCAGTTACTGACTTTTGAATATCACCGCCTTCAAAGTTAATGCTATTAACGGCTATATTATTAATATCTAATAATATTTTTGCTCCTGTTCGCTGCGAGAGCTCTGCTAAAAACTCAGCTTCAGATAAATAACTATCTTCAAACTTTATATAGGCAGATACATTTTCAATAATTAATTGCCTGTCCAGAAACGACTGTACTTTGTCTACTTGCTCACACATGCGATCTAAACTGGCTTGTGTATGTTCAATAGGCAATAAATCGCCACTATGTATTATTTTCCCTTGCTGTTTTCCCCAAGTAAAACAAGCATGTTCAGACATTAAAAAAGGGTCGATTGTCTGCGTTAATTTATTTAAGCGATCTAAATAGTTACGGGGAATATCTTGTTCAGACCCTAAGCCCATAGACGTTGAATGCAAACTGACTGGATATATCTCTCTAACTTGGCTAAGCACTGATAATGCTGCACCGCCCTCGCCAAAAAAGTTCTCAGAATGCACCTCAATAAAGTCAACTTGCTTAGGCATTGTTAGTACATCAGTAAAATGTTGATGCCTTAAACCAACACCAATTAATACATCGCTATTTTTGACTAACATAATGATTCCCCGACTCAATCTATGATTTGTTTTGTTCTTTATATAACTGCTTAGCTTCTTTTTTTGATAAGCCGCCTAA
>Ga0209291_1001266_pt1 | contig 22820 bp, 14 predicted proteins | sample GOMGulsemesocosm_FD_184633 | JGI IMG/M metagenome (GOLD analysis project Ga0209291, IMG submission 184633) | Methane-oxidizing microbial communities from mesocosms in the Gulf of Mexico - GOM9B Gulf of Mexico (SPAdes) (version 2) | ecosystem: Environmental > Aquatic > Marine > Cold seeps...
GGCTATTCGCTAAATTTTGCCCTGCCAAAGTTAACTTTAAATGCTCACTTACGCGCCAATTGAAGGCCACATCAACCGTATAATAGGACGGTGACATAAAAGATGAATTAGCCCCTATGTATTTAATTAGAACCTGAGAGGATAATTGGTCATGTATGGCGTAACGTACACGGGTATATATTTGTGTATTATGAAAATCGTCAGGACTAAAGGCTATTTTTCCGACTTGGCCGTCGAGTTGATAATTAATATAACTATAACCCAACGTCATATTCATCGCATTATTAGGGCGCCACGTTGCAATGATATCCCCGCCGTATGCTGTTCCATTTGATTTATTACCGACTGTAAAAATTAATGCGGGAATTGTTACCTCTGGCGCCACAGGCCACTGCGTATAAAACACTGGTTCAGGATCACCATTGATTAGCGTGCCATAGTTATGATAAAAAAATGAGGCGTTAGCATTTATAGACTCCCCTTCGTATCGATATCCGAATTCAGTAATAGTCGCTTCTTCGATGGCATCCTTAGTGTTTAGGTTAATAAATGTGGGGATGGGTAATTCATCATTCGGTAACACAAAACTTATTGGTTTCTTCTCATCCGATTTAACCAATATTCTGTTGCCACTTGAGAGAGCTCCCCACAATGAATTAGCCTTATTGTATTGGTAATTAAATCTAATGTTGGGCGACGCTTCTATGCCATAGACAGACAAGTAGTCCCAGCGAATACCCAATAAAACCTTCAATTTATCATCATTAAAATAATGCTCACTTTGGATAAAGAATCCATAAGATTTTGACGTCAAGTCCACCACATTTTTTAGATATGCTATAGTTTCATCATTTTTTTCGACGTCTAACCCTGCAGATAAAAAACCTCCTGACCATTGATAATTTAATGCACTACTTAGCGTAAACGATTCATAGATATCACTAGAAACCATACTTCGTAGAGAAAAGTCTGTGTAAGAAAATTGAGAAAATAGTTTAAGAGAATCATCAACACTATGATCGATTCTAAAGTTTAGCGCCTCACTCTCTATTTTTGAGTAATCTATATTATAAGTCGACCTAAAGGTGACAGGATGTACCCCACGATTAACAACACCGTTCTCGATATTGATTGATTGATATTGTAGTTTTGCAGCGCTCTTCTCATTGAATTGATAATCAAATTGCCCGCCTATTGAGTACCTATCAGCATGATCTGTCAGTGGTACCGATTGCTTTTTATGGGAGTCATCTGCTTTTCTGTGGGAGCCAAATACGCGAAAGCTTAATTCGTCATTTATGGCACTGCCAAATCGAAGGTTTTGACTACCGTTTACATTAGTACCTACTGACGCGGTAAACTTCGCGCCTTGTGTATCCAAGCTATGCTTAGTGATGATATTTAAAATACCGTTGTTAGCGCTATTTCCCCACAAACTCCCAGCGGCACCGCGCACCAGTTCAATACGCTCAATATCATCAATAGGATAATCTAATGCTTCCCAATACACGCCATTAATATTGGATTCACCGATATTACGACCATCAAGCATCACCATGACATTTGTATTAAAACGACTGGCGGCGGATCGAACAGAAACAGCCCATTGATTGTTGTCAATTCTCCTTGCATCTATGCCGGGAATAAGCTTGAGTAACTCAGGAATAGTGGTGTAACCCGATAATTCAATATCTGCACGCTCTAATACAAAAATACTTGCGGGAGTGGTATTTACAGGCTGTGAGCGTTTCATTGATGACGTTGTTTCAACTTCTAACCCCATCAATTTAGCCATATCGATAGCTAGTTCGTCAGATTGTTCATCTGCTATGGAGTAACTGTGAATTCCGAGTAATAAACACAATAATTGATAATGCTGTTTTGCCATATTAATCCTTTAATTTTTAATGAAAGTGCTCAAGGTACTTTCAAAAAGCAATACATAGGTATTGCAACTCAATAAAGCTTAGTCTAAATGTTTAAAAACGACGAACTGTTTGCAAACATTTATCAGCCAATGAGTATCACGAATTAATAATTAAATATCACTTTGAATAAAAAGAAAAAGACTTACTAAAATAGTCATAAAACGAACTTTGCGACAGCATGACCGTTAGCTTGATACCTAATGTATAAAAATATAATCAGGTAGCCACTAATCGCGCATTACTTCAATCCACACCCTTTTAAGATAATATGCGTAATTGAATCAATGACTCTTTCAAAATCATCGTCATCTAATGACTCTTTATTCATGGCGGCACGAACTTGCACCCCAAAATCAGCATAATGTTGAGTTGAGCCCCAAATCATAAATAAAAGATGCATAGGGTCGATAGGATCCATTTTCCCTTGATCGATCCAAGATTGAAAGCCGTCTGTTATATTGATAATGGCAACACGATACTCTTGTTTTAAATAACGGCCGATATGTGGGGCGCCATGAATAATTTCGCTAGCAAAAATTCGGGAGGCATTTGGACTTTCTTTCGCCGATAACACTTTGGCACGAATGTAAGCCGTCAGCGTTTCTTTAGGATCATCTTCTGGATTGATATCGGCAATCGTTGAATTCCAGACTTCAACAATATCACCGAGTACAGCGGCATATAAATCGACTTTGTTTTTGAAGTAATAATGAATATTAGCACGAGGTAATTGAGCGCGCTCAGCAATGCGTTTCATAGACGCACCTTTAAAGCCAAATGTTACAAACTCTTCTTCCGCTGCGGCAATAATACGGAGCTGATTCTTTTGACGAATTCGTCCAACGGGCACGTTACGGCGATTCTCAAGAATATTCACTTCATTCATAATTTAATACACTGCGTTAATTTATACCTAGTATAATTAAATTATGTGTCTGTGAACATCTTTGCCTGCCATCGTTTTGATCAACATGAACTAAATTAGCGTGGATTAGCTCATGACATTAATATCTAACTCAGAATTTTAAGCACTTCAAAGCATGCTCCCAGTGTATGATAATCACATTTAGCACCCGCCAAACTCTTTTCATTTGAATATTTACTATTGTCTTTTTTAAGCACCCTAAACCACGCACCATGTTTATGATCAATCATATGCTGCCAACTGTATGTCCAAAGTTGTGTATATTGCTTCATATATTTTCTATCTTGTGTCTGAGCATATAACATAGCGGCTGCAGCGAAACTCTCTGCCTGCACCCAAAAATATTTGTCGTCATCACACCAATGGCCTTGAGGATCAAAGCCATAAATAAGGCCACCATCCTGTGCATCCCATGCTTTTTCAAAACTTGCATCAAACAAAAATTTTGCTTTTTCCACCAGCCAAGTTTGTGGGGCGTATTTGTTGATCTGTAATAAGAGTTTGGCCCATTCAGTTTGATGACCCGGCTGAAAGCCCCACGGACGATACAAGTTTTTGGGATCATCCTTGTTATATTCCCAATCTGGTTGGAATGTATTCGTGTAATGTTCCCACACTAATCCTTGGGTTAAGTTGGCTTGTCGCTGACAAATATTATCTGCAATGGTCATAGCACGGGTTAAATATTTAGCATTATTCGTTGCTTCATATGCACAAATCATGGCTTCACAAATATGCATGTTAGCGTTTTGCCCACGATAATCTGACAAGACACCCTCGGGACTTAATTCATCGGCATATAACCCATATGACGCTTGCCAAAATCGCGACTCCATTAAGTCAAACACAGCATCTAACTGATCATTATTATCTATGATTCCTGCTTTCTTTACTGCTGCATAGGCTAACAAGACAAACGCATATCCATAGGCCTGTTGGGTCATATCTTGCGGTTTGTTGTCTTGTAAAGTCCATGCATATCCCTGCACTTTTGGCTGCCAATGCACGTGTTCCAGATAATCTAAGCCATGACGTGCAATAACAAGATAACTTGGCTTATTTAAAAGACACCCAGCACTGGCGTAGTTAACAATCATGCGTGTACTGCTCACTAACTGTTTAAAACCATGGTCAAAAGTTGTTCCATCATCAAAATAATTTTGAAAATAACCGCCACTGCTATCAACAATGTTAGGTGTATAAAAATCTAAGATACTCTGACAATGCTCTGTTAAAAATTTTCGATCGTAAAATTTCACTCATTTACTCCTTTGCACGGTTTTGAACCTTGCATCATCAAACTCAAAATCAAGTTGTGGTAACACTTCTTCTAGTGTTGCTAATGCTGGAAATGCCCCTATTCTGCTCACGGCAATAGCTCCACAATGCGCAGCAAAACGGATCACGTTAGTTAATATTTTTTTATCTCTACAGAGTTCATCAAGTGAAGAAAATTGTGATAGTGCGTATAAAAATCCGCCTATAAATCCATCACCACCAGCTGTTGTATCAACGGCTGTAATGATTGGTGGTTTGACGATATAAATATCATTAGGGGTATGGCAAGTAATCGCCTTCGCGCCATCAGTCACTAAGATAAGTTGACATTGATGTTCAAAACAAAACTGAAGATAACTATCAATATCACCTTGGGCTAAATATTCTAATTCATCCAGCGAAAACTTGATGACGTTCGCATTTACAATACTGCGATTAACCACCGTAATATCAGCACAATTATTAGCCCATAAATTATGGCGAAGGTTAACATCAAAACTTACTATCGCATCAGACGCCAATGCTTTATTAACAGCAAATTGGGTACACAATGCAATAGGTGCCTCTGTCAGTGTATTACTACAAAAATGAAAAATGGCATCATTAGCAAACCAACTATCACTGACTTGCTCTGGCGAAAACAACATGTCAGCTGTTTCATGACGATGAAAGGAAAATGTTCTTTCTCCGTTTTGATCCAGCATAACAAAAGCTAATGCTGTTTTAGCCTTTGGATGTTTACTCAAAAACTCAGTATTAACTTGATAGGACTGTAATGCTGATGTTAGAAAGTCACCAAAGGGGTCATCACCTACCTGCCCTGCAAATAATGCCGTACCGCCCAATTTTGCAACAGCTACCGCCGCATTGGCCGGAGCACCACCGGGAAATTGTCGATAATTATTTAAGGTCAAACAACCATCGTCAACCTGATCTATGTTTAAAAAATCTATCAGTGCTTCACCAAAACAAATCACTGGCTTCATGATTGCGTTTCCACCAGCTGAGACTCTAACGTTTCTCTAGCGCTGGCTTTAGATATGCCTGTATATATTGCATAGCCGCCGATATATATATACGCACAAGCAGGCACAATAAAACTCATTTGCACCGAACTCATATCTGCAACATAGGCTTGAATCAAAGGAATAATAGCCCCGCCAACAATAGCTTGGCATAATAATCCTGATCCCTTTGATGTTAACGGTCCAAGCCCCCGAATAGCTAAAGTGAAAATGGTTGGGAACATAATTGAATTAAAGAAACCCACGGCAATCACCGCCCACATAGCCATAGGTCCACTTATTGACATAGTTGTTCCAAGTAAAACCATCGCCATCACACTATTAAAGGCCAGCACATAACTTGGCTTGATAATACGGGTAATATAAGCCCCAACAAATCGGCCAATCATTGCGGCACCCCAGTAATAGGCCACCATTTTTCCAGCATCTTGCTCCGTAAGACTAGCAATATCATTTTGGGTAAAATAATTAACCAAGAAACTACCAATAGATACTTCAGCGCCCACGTAAAGAAATATTGCAAGGACGCCCCACAGCAATGATTTTTGTTGCCAAATAGAACCCGTTGAATTTGTGAGCTCTGATGTTTCACTGATTGATTTTATCACCGGCAGTTTCAAGAATTTAAACCCCACTGCGATAACAAGGGTAGCCACTGCAATCAATAAGTAAGGTAATTGAACACTTTTGGCGTCAATATCTTGCGTGTGAGCAACAGAGCCAAAGATCAACACGGTGCCGAAAATTGGGCCCAAGGTATGCCCGAGTGAATTAATCGCTTGTGCTAAGTTCAATCGACTCGCGGCGGTTTTTTCGGTGCCTAAAGACGCCACATAAGGATTAGCCGACACTTGTAAAATAGTGATGCCAGAGGCCAACACAAATAGACCCGCTAAGAATAACCAATACTGACTAATCTGTGCCGCGGGATAAAACAGACAACAACCAACAGCAACCGTTATCAATCCCGTAATGATTCCACGTAGATAACCAATTTTGCTGATAATAATGCCCGCAATTGGCGACATAATAAAATAGGCACCAAAGAAGCAAAACTGCACTAACATGGCTTGCACATAACTCAGTTCAAACGCGGCTTTTAAATGAGGAATCAAAATGTCATTAAGGGCGGTAATGAAGCCCCATATAAAAAATAATGTAGTCATGGATGCAAAAGCAAAATGATTACTGTCATTACTATTGTGATTCAAATTCGCTGTTGATATTGGTTTAACCATTATTGTTCTCCGCCGGTTGTCGTGGATGTTCCTGACACTGCAGTGTTAGAGAATGATAACGGTCGGTCAGTGAGAAGTGCTCCCCATTGCTTGTTTGGTTTAGTCGATAACTCAAAGTCTAAGGTTACTGGGGTTGAGATATAGCTATTATTAATCCAACTCTTAGTCGACAATGTTTCATTAACTCGTAAGCTATTAATGTATCGATTTTCGTTCGATGCTCCTTTCGCATTAATAGTAAGATTGCCAATTTGTACTCTTTCAAAAATCGGACTCGATAACACAAGATCGGCCCGGCCCGGTAGCAGAGGATAAACTCCCATGGCTGAAAATACATACCACGATGACATTTGACCTAAATCATCTTGCCCTGGAATTCCTTTAGTGGTGTTGTTCCATAATTGTTCAATCGTTGCACGCACAGTATCTTGAGTCTTGTATGCCTGCCCCGTAAATAGATACATCCATGGAGAGGCTATTGATGGTTGGTTTGAAACGTCCGAATAAGTCGCATCATCTCTAAATAACACCCAACTACCGTCTGGTTTGTGAAAATGATTATCTAATCGCTTAGCCATCACTTCATCACCACCAACAATGTCTCTTAAACCTGCGCCATCGAACGGTACCATCCATAAATATTGGGCAGGACTCCCTTCAACAAATAGGTGTGGGCTGTTTGGATCAAAATCGCCTTTCCAGCTACCATCTTTATTGCGACCTTGGATATAGCCCTGTGTTGATGTAGCTGACGGATTATATAAATTTCTCCAATAACCTGAGCGCGTCAATAGCTCATCGCTAGACTTGTCATCTCCAAGCATTGTGGCTAATTGTGATAAAGCGAAATCTGCCGATGCTTGTTCTAATGTTTCAGATGCTCCTTCCCAGCTATTAGACTGATCTGAAATATAGTTAAGTGCTAACCATTGATCTAGTGACGGATGCTGCCCTCGGCAAAACACGGGACAACCGACATTACTCAAGTCAAATGCCGTGGGGACTGTTGCCGCTTTTAAGAGCGATTGATAAGCCCCTGACAGGTCAAAATTTCGAGCACCAAAAGCGGCAAAGTTTGCAACGGCTATCGTCGATGGATCACCACTCATTACCCCCGTTGCGCCAGAATTATGGGTCCAGCGATCCCATACTCCATCATACTGATTAGCTTGATTAAACAATGATTGAGCTATATCTCCACCACGCATAGGATCTAATAGCGTCACTAGTTGTAATTGTGAACGATAAACATCCCAGCCTGAAAAATTTGCATATTGCGCGGTTTGAGCACCAGAGATCGAGTGAGTTTTCTGGTCAAACCCTGTGTACTGACCATTCACATCACTGAAAACATTAGGATGAAATTGAGAGTGAAATAATGCCGTATAGAATGTGGTTAAGTTATCTTTATTGTCTGATACTACTTTTACTTTACTCAGTGCGTTGTCCCACTGCTTGTAGGCCTTATCTTTAATAGTATCAAAAGAGTGTGGCGACGTTTTTCCTTGCTCACTAGCGAGGTTTTCACGTGCATTAGCCAGGCTTACATAAGAGATCCCGACATTCATCGTCACTGTTTTTTGATGCGACAAGTCAAGTTCAACCCATGCTCCAGAGCCTTTTCCTAGCTTAGGAATTCCTTTATCACCATATCCCATACCGCCTTTGGCGATAGTTTCATTGGTGGTTACACGTTCATCTTCCCAAATACCCGTACCACTAATGGGCACATTCAATTTAGCGACAAAATGTAACGTATAATAATCACGTCGATTAAATTCCCCTAAATAACCACAGAAATTACCACTAGTGACAGAACCAACAATTTCTCCTGTCTCTTTATTAATAGACGTATAAGCATTCCCACTACCGAGCTGTGAATAGGCACTTCGAAATAACAACTTTGCGTTGTCAGCACTATCAAAGGTAAAACGCGCGATCCCTGTTCTAGTTGTCGCGCTTAACTCAACGTTAATACCATTATCCATTTTGACTTGATAGAAACCAGGAACTGCCGTTTCATTTTTATGACTGAAACCTGCACTATAATAGGCATCTAACATATCAGTATCTGGTGAGTGCTTCATTGCCCCACTAAATGGCAACACAGGAATATCACCTGAAGCCCCTAAACAGCCAGTGCCAGATAGGCGCGTAAATGAAAATCCTTTAATACGACTAGCCGCATAATTGTAACCACCAGGCGAAACTGGAATACGACCATTGAGCTCTTTTACTTGCTTAGTCATACGCTCACTTTCTTTAAGCAAGTCTTCGGTATACGCGTGTTCAGGTCCAAAATTAAACATGCCATGAGGCACTACAGCGCCAGGCACAACGTTAGAGGTTTGACGATGATCATAAACCCCCTCGGTACCAATAAATGGATTAACATATTGTGCAGGTTCACTGACCCACGGCGCTTTAGTAACAACCTCAGATACTTGTGTCTTTGGTGATGATGTTTTCTCACCACAACCGATCATAAAAACACTTGCGATAACGACACCCGCCGTCACTTTTTTCGATGTAAACATACTCATTCCTTATAACCCAGACGAGTCTGAATTAAACATAAGATAGTAATAATGGACTATTTAGACAGACTCATTGACGGTGGACGCTGTGATAAATCAACGCCCCATAGTTTGTTTGGCTCATTAGACATCACAAACTCTAAATTACCGCCTCTCATGATATCGTCATGTGTGATGTAACTACGTAATAATGGTTTGCCATTCAAACGTGCTGATTTGATATATTTGTTGGCCTTTGAAAGCTTTTTCGCCTGTACCCTAAACGTTTTACCATTCGCTAAATTCAGTGAGATCTGTGGTAATTGAGGCGCGCCAATGGCATAAGTTAAATCACCGGGAGCCACAGGATAAAACCCCATCGCTGAAAACACATACCAAGCCGACATTTGACCAACATCATCATTGCCAGCGAGGCCATCAGGTTTATCTGAAGAGAGTGTATCCATGACTTGACGGATACGCTCTTGAGTACGCCAAGGCTTACCCGCATAGTTATAAAGATAAGCGATATGATGACTCGGTTCATTGCCATGAGCGTACTGACCAATTAAACCAGCAATGTCTTCATGTTCTTTAATTTTTTCATGGCTTAGTTCTTTATTAAACAGAAGATCCAAACGTGCTTCAAATGCCACATCGCCACCAATAAGCTTCACTAACTCATTCACATCATGAGGCACATAAAATGTATATTGAAAGCTATTGCCTTCTGTAAATGGACCCATTAGTTTTGCTTCTTCCGCATCAAATGCAGGATTCCATACACCTTTACTATTTTTCCCCCGCATAAAGCCAACATTTTTATCGAAAACATTTTTATACGACTTTGCACGTTCATAGAATGTAGCAGCTATGTCATTTTTCCCCATTGCTTGTGCCATTTTTGCAATGGTAAAATCGTTATATGCATATTCAAGGGTGATTGATACAGATTCCCTTAACTTATCCATAGGCACATAACCGTTTTTCACATACTCAGGAATCGCATCATATTTAGGGTTGTTAGCCGTCTCTAACATCGCCTTCATAGCTAGCTCAGCATCAAAACCTCGAATGCCTTTCAAATAAGCATCAGCAATCACTGAAACCGCATGATAGCCAATCATAGTCCATGTTTCGTGGCCTTGGAATGACCAAATTGGTAGCATGTTATCGTAGCTTTGCTCATAGTGAGCCAGCATCGATTTAATCATGTTCGGTACTTTTTCTGGCGCGATGTAAGTGAGTAATGGATGAAGTGCTCTATACGTATCCCACAATGAGAAAAGTGTATAATTTTCAAAATCTTTAGCCTGATGAATTTCGCCATCTACGCCACGATATTGACCATTAACATCTTGATAAATAGAAGGTGCTTGCAGCGCATGATATAACGCCGTATAAAGCTGACGCTTTTGCGCTTTATCTCCCTCAGCCTCAACTACTGACAACTTATTCTGCCACTGTTGTTTAGCCTGTTGTTTGATGCCATCAAAATTCCAATCAGGGTTTTCTGTCATGAGATTTTCAAGGGCATTTTTACGACTAACAGCAGACAAGCCAACTTTTACTAACAAGGGAGCTGCATTTGGTTTTTTAAAATGGGCTAATACTTTAATGGCTTTACCTGCCGTCGTTTGTATAGCAGAGTTCACAATGGTAGACGGTCGGTTGTTACGTTTAGTCACACACCTCATACAGCGATATCGCGCATCATCTTCATTGACTAATTCAATACTATCGAACGGACGAGAAAATTTAATTGCAAAATACATTTCACGCTGTTTTGCCCAACCATTAGTCGAACGATAAGCAAGTAGAGTTTGATTATCAATGACACGAACATCACTCCAAATTACTTTATTTTTGAAGTTATAAATTGAGGCCGTTAAATCTAATAGGACGTGAGCTTGTGCCTTATTTTGAAATGTATATCGATGCATGCCAGTACGGGCGGTGGCTGTTAATTCAGCCTTAATATTATAATCACTCAATTGGACAGCGTAATACCCTGGGGAAGCTGTTTCATTTTTGTGGTTGAAACGTGAGCGATAGCCTGAGTCAGGATCATCCGCACTGCCCGGTGTTAAGTGCGGCTTACCCGTCATAGGCATGATGAGTAAATCACCTAAATCTGAATGTCCCGTGCCACTAAAGTGAGTATGTGAGAATCCTGTAATCGTTTTATCATCAAAATGATAACCAGCGCTATGCTTATAAATTTCAGATTGAGGATCTACACCACGGCTTACTGCCGCAGAATCTGGGCTTAATTGCACCATGCCAAAGGGGACGACCGCTCCGGGAAATGTATGACCATCCCCTCCAGTACCAATAAAAGGATCAACCCATTTAGTGACATCCTTGGAGATATTTTTAGCATTTGCACCACAAGACAGTTGTCCAATAACAATCACTGCCAAAAGCGTCATTTTCTTCATTAATCCGATCTTCCCATACTCAGTTAATCGTTGTTTATTAGGAATATTTAGGGGACTATTGTTACCGAACATAACTTTTTTCCTTTAAAATAAAGTGTACCAATATATTTTTGGAACGTTCCAATTGCGTGTTAATATACAATCACATCAGATATAATTCAATATCTTTACAGCCTTAATGGCAATATTTCAGCTAGGAAATTTTATGAGCAACACCTTAAACACCGGCAGTATTACAGTCTTTGATGTTGCAAGAGTGGCTGGGGTGTCCAAATCTACAGTTTCTCTAGTGCTAAATAATAGTGAAAAAGTCAGTGATAATTCTCGTCAAAAAGTTGAACAAGCCATTATTGAAACCGGTTATGTTTACAATAGAGATGCCGCATCATTACGAAGCAGAAAATCCAATCTAATTGCCATCGTCATTAACGATCTCACCAATCCCTATGCGGCTGAGTTGGCTGTTGGTCTTGAACTACAAATTCGTCAAATGGGTTTATTCTCGATGATTGTTAATTCGGGAGAGGATGTTGAAATACAAAAAAAACTGGTGAATAACTTAAAAGAATACAATGTCGCTGCATTTATTATATGCCCTGCACCAGGCACAACGGCAGAGTGGACTAACAACATCGTTAAACAAGGATTTCCTGTCGTTAATATCATGCGTGAAATTGCAGATGCTAACGTCTCTACAGTGTTACCCAATAATAGTTACGGTACGAGTCTCGCTACAGCTCATTTATTACATAGGGGTAATACTAAGCTTGCCTTTTTAGGGGGAATTGACAGCATTTCAGATTACCATCAACGCTTAGCAGGCTTTGTTACCGCGATGAATGCGGCCAATGTTTCAGTGCAACCACAACTTTGCATCCAATCAAGCACGACGCGAGAAGGAGGACGTCAAGCGATGAAAGAAGCATTAATTGTCGAGCCAAATATTAAGGCTGTCGTGTGTTTTAACGATGTTATCGCTTATGGCGCCATTGAACATATACGATCGATAGGAAAAGAACCCGGTAGGGATATCGCCATTGTAGGGTTTGATGATCTTAAGGATTCGTGCTTAATGTCACCGGCACTATCAACTATTCATGTTGATGCGAACAAAATTGCCATAGAAGTGTGTAAATTGCTTAAGGATATAAAACATAGTAATTCAACGACAACACTCGTTGACGTTGAATTAATAGTAAGAGATTCCTCATAATAAGCAATCTATTACTATCATTAACTATTGGAATTAACAGGCCACTCAATAGTTAATATTTCTTGAATACCTTGGTTAATCACGCCTTTAAATATAGCGTGTTCTTGAATTAAGCCAACACCCTTTGGAGTTCCTGTCATCACAATATCACCGTCTTCCAGGGTGAAATCTTGCTTTAATAACTCAAGAATTTTATCAGGTTTAAACAGCATTAAATCAACGCCTCCTTGCTGGGTGAGTTGACCATCAATGAGCAGCGTTAATGCAAAATTATCAGCTGGGCCATTGAAACGCGTAAACTCACTTAATACGGCAGAACCATCGAACGCCTTAGCCCGCTCCCAAGGTAAACCTTTAGCTTTTAACTCTCCTTGCAATGTACGCTTTGTTAAGTCGAGCCCGAAACCGACCGCACAAAACTTCCCATCCATAACCATCAAACAAATCTCACCTTCGTAATGCAATGGCTCTTGATGGAAACTCATAAGGTTCTTTGAAATAGCGCTATTGGGCTTAAGAAACACCACCATGTCATCTGGCATTTCATTACCTAACTCAGCAATATGTTCAGCATAATTTCTGCCAATGCATATGACCTTACTAGGAGTAATTGGCTGACCATTTAAGAGTACTGTTTTCAATGAAATATCCTATTTCGTTGTGGGATAAAGCCTTACTTTATATAGGTAAGGCTTATCAGGGGAGTGAATGACATTAAGCTGCCAGCCTAGAAATAATACTCCAAACTCATTTCAACATAATCATCTTGGCGAAAGCTATATGTTAAATCTTGCGGGTCAGACACACTGAAAAAACGTGCATCAACACGCCACTTCCAATTATCGTTAATTCGGCTAGACGCTTCAACAAAAGCACTGCGACTACTCGAGTAATCAAAATCTTGCACCATACCCAATAGAACTTCTGTACCATCGACATCATTAAGCACTAACCGAGAGCCCAGCATTAAATCATTTTGGCCAGGACTAAACGCTTCCTTGCCACGTTCATCAAACTGATACTCCATGAGCCAGCCAATATCCCACACAGAATCAAAGACACCTACTGAGGTGTATTCAAAACCAGTAGTGATGGCAAAGTAGTTATCAGAGTCATTTGTATCTCGAACAATACCTTCAAATTTATAGATCCATGAATCAATAACAGCGAGTAAATCAACACCCACCTGAGACATTTGTCCATAATAAGGTTGAAGCGTCACCCCTGCCTGATTAACGACAGGTCGAAATGATGCTTCACGAGATGTGCCTTTGAAATAAGAAACGCCCAACTCCCAAACATCAATACTGTGACTCCAACGTACGGCAAAATCCACATGATTATCTTTATCAGATGACTCATATTGGGGATTATCGGTGTCAACAAGAATAGGTCCACGTAAACGCCCCTGTTCCCCCGAAAATGTTCGCTCTCTAAAGCCTGGTAAAACGAACAAGTCGACAGCGCCCCACTCACGAAGAAGCGTGAAGTTAAGCATCGGTTGACCCAATTTATCTTCGCCATCAACCGCTTCTACACCATCCGTTTGATTAATGACATCAACCAAATGTGCAGACTCAGTTTGTCCCCAATAAACGCTACCAATTCCCGTTCTTAACTCCCAATCGTCGCCAACATGCAGCCACATTAATTCACGTATATCACCATGGCTTCGCTCATCATCTTGATTGTCCCAACGGTAAAACGACTTAAAAGTAACGCTGTCTAAATCATCATTCCAACTATGATAGATCTCTGGTTCAACAAAGAGTGAAAACTGCTTATCAGCTTGCTGCGGATTCATTGCATCTTGTAAATAGATCCGATAATCCGCCGCGGCCTTTACCGAAACTTGCGTTTCGGCAAAAGCACAAGAAGCTGACAATGCGAGTAATGTAATTGATAATTTACTCAAACTGTTCATTATTTTGCTCGCTTGAGTGTCGCTTTATTAAAGTCTTTTTCACTAAGTCCTTTATTAAAAACTAACTCGTGAATAATATAATCGGTGCTTTTATCCGTTTGGTTATTCACCATGTTTTGTTTATTAGCACGCCAAAACTTGTCTAGGTATAATTGATAATCAGACATAGTCAGTGTTTTCAATAAACTATTTTTTCTATCATAAAATTCAATTTTTTGAGCACGATAATGTGATTGGTCTATCCAAATTAACTGGCGTGTATAACCCGAGTTTTTGTCCACAGGGTCAAGTTCAACCACAAAACATAATTCACCATTGATAGTTTCGTCTTTTAAATACTTGTAAGTGTATTTTTCAATTTCAAATGAACTTAAGTCTTCAAACGCAAATTCACTTCCCATGAATGGACCTGATTTATTACGTGATGAAATGCGTTTAACGCGTTTAAGCGCTGGCAAATACATCCATTGTTCATCAGATTTTACCGCATGAGAAAAGCTTAAAAATGCTGTGCCTTTTACATCTCTTGGTTGCTGAAAAATAGTTAACGCTTTATCGCCATCACTCGACATTTCTAGCGCTTTAATTTTCATTTTTCGGACAGTTTGATCTCCTTTGGCATTACGTAAAATCATTTCGGCTTTAGCTGTTGAGTCACCCCAACCAATATCGCGTGCTTTACGCTCTTTTGCGATTGCTAGCCCTTTTTCTTGTGCTGTTTCGGCCAAGGTGTAACCTGATATAAGGCTTAATGCTATAGCCGTAGTTGTTAATAATTTATGCAGCTTTTTCATAACTGACTCCTTCTGATTTTTTGTCTGAATTTTTATCAAGTAATAACAAGAATGCGGGTAAGAATAAGAAATCAACAATCAATGCCGCTACAATGATAATGGCTGTTAATAGCCCCATATCTGCATTCAGTCTAAATGATGACATTGCCAATATTGAGAAACCAACCGCAAGCACTAAGGTTGTAATCCATAAGGCCTGCCCAACACTAGCAAACGAATAACGGATACTTTCTTCTGTCGATTTTCCTTCGGTTCTAGCGTGTTGATATTTACTGAGGAAATGCACGGTGTCATCAACAATAATACCCAAGGTCATACTCAGCACCACGGATAATCCCATATTGATTTCACCTGAATACATGCCCCAAATACCAAAGCCAATACCAGCAGGCAACAGGTTAGGAATAAGGCTAATAACGCCTAATCTCCATGAACGCAGAGCGAATACTAGCAACCCTGAAATAAGTACCAAGGCTAATAACGTCCCCATTAACATACTGCTCATGTTTTGCTGGCCAATATGGGCAAACATTAAGTTCGGACTAGCTGCGGTCATGCGGATATTCGTTGTATTATTCTCTATCCATTGGTGTGCACGCACTTCAAATTCAGTAAATTCAACACTACCAAGATTTTGCAGAATGGCGGTCATTCGAGTGGCTGATTTATCGATATTAATTTGATTATTAAGATCTAAGCCATACGGTAAGGACATTTCATAAAGTAGCAGATATTGCGCTGCTAATTCACGATCTTGAGGTAACTTATAAAATGATTTGTCATCGCCATGCATATTCATATTGAGGCGTTTAAACGTATCACTTATCGTTAACACGTGATCAATTTCTGGTTGGCTACGTAACCATTGTGAGAATGCATCCACCGAATTAAGCATCTCAGGTGAATTAAGACCCGATGCTTCATTACTGTATAACGCAAAATCGATAGTCGACATACCACTTATTTTCTCTTGCTGAAAATCAGTAGATTGTCTAAACGCGGTTGTTTCATCAAAATAAGCCGTGGCAACATCATTGATATCATTATTAAACGTTGCTGTTAAAGCGATTACCATCACTAACAGCGAAGCCGGTAATAAACGTTTATGGTTGTCGATAACTTTGTCACCTAGGCGCTCAATCCAGTTGCTTTTTTCGCTGCTTACTTTAATTGCTCGCATTGGCAATATTCGTAATAGCGCAGGTAACAACGTCACTGCTAATACAAAAGCAATCATGACACCTAAAGCCGTTAAGTTACCTAAATCTGCTAATACCGGTACATCTGAAAAATTTAACGTTAAGAAACCAATAGCCGTCGTTACCGAAGTGATAAATATAGGCATCAGATTTAGCTTCATACTATAGCTAATCGCTTCTTCTTTACTTTGGCCTTGCCTCATCGCATATAACATCGACGAGATTACATGAACGCAATCAGCAACCGCTAACGTCATAACCATGGTCGGCACGTTGACGGTAGCCGTACTTAAAAAGAACCCCATCCAGCCCGATATTCCCATCGTTGCCGCAATTGAAACAACAATAACAACGAGGGTCGCAAACGTTCCTGTAAACGAGCGTAGTAAAACCCAAAGAATGATAATGACCATGAGAAACATTAAGGGCACGAGCGTCATTGCATCTTTTTTTGCTTCCATCATGAAAGAATTATTCATGTAGACGATACCCGTATGATAAAAATCATGATCAGGGTATTTAAGTTTATAACGATCCGTTAAATCGGTAATGGATTTAGCGATCTCCATAACAGCTTGTGCCGCTTGGCCTGCGGTCTCAGGGCTATCATCAGCAGGTAATCTTACAGTCACGCTAATGACGCCGACCTCACCAGATTCAGACACGATACGTTTGACTAGGTTAGGTTCATTGGTTGCAATTCTTTTAGCTCTAGCAATGGATTCTGACGTCATACTGCTGGGGTCTAAGATTAAATCTTCAACAATAAGATCGTCTTCTTCTGCCGAGGTATGTTGATAGTTTGATAACGAATCAACGCGAGTAGACAGTGGTGTTTGCCACGCTTCATCGGTTAACTCTTTGATCAGCTGTAAGGTACGAGGATTAAAAACATCACCTGATTTTGGTGCAATGATAATGTTGGCGTTTTCGTTTTTATTGAATACGCCCTGCATTTTTTCGAAGGCTACTAGTTGTGGATTTTCATCACCAAAGAATACTTTATAATCTCCACGAAAATATAGATTCTTTCCTCCCATTGAGGCCGCCACAAAAAATACAATACCGATTAGTAATACTAACCACGGTTTTTTTATTACGACATCAAGCCATAAACGTTTCATGATTCCATTCCCTAAATTGACGATTCGTCACTTAAGTTCAAATAAAAAGCAGCGTTACACCTGTAATGCTGCCACTTCTGTTGCAAAAACTTCTTTACCTATTCTTTGCCATGATTGATCATAATTCCATGCACTTGATAACGGATGCCATCCTAGGCCATCTAACAGCGCATTAATGTTAAAGAGTAACGCCGCTTCAGCATCTAATCGAGCCACAGCTCTCGCTTCACACGCACCAATTAATAAAGCATTCGTACCAAACGACATTGACCACAGCGAAAAACATAAGCTCTCTAAATGGTTCTTGCTGCTGCCGCAAATATCCCCTTGCACAATAGCCTGAGACAATAAGTCATCAACCATAGTCGTCACTTCTTGCTCTAACTCACGCTGAATGGTAATTCGCCCAACACTTGCACGTTCTTGCACAGCTGGTGTTTTAGCCATTAATGCACACAAAAATGCAGTGGGATGCAACAAACTATGTAATCGCTGGGTATAACACAGCCCCAAACACTTCTCGCGTAGCGTTCCTTCCATATCAAATGCACGTTTTGTCATTGTCATCATAAAACGTAGACCTTTAATGGAGAGTGCGCAAAACAAGTCCTCTTTATTAGCAAAGTGGTTATACACCGTGCCTTTAGAGTAATCACAAGCCGTCACAAGCTTATCCATTGTTAAGCCAGAAAACCCCTCATGCGCCATTATTTTTTCCGCGACCTCTAGCAACTCAAGCTCACGGTTGACAATATTTTGCTCTCGTTTCGTCAATATATTACGAATGAAGCATTTTGGATTTTCATTGTTATCACATTTAAACATCATAGCTAAACGACCAATAAGTCGCCCTTTCATTTTTGACGCTTCGTCACTATATGACGAAGCGTCATTTTAATCAATTTATTTAATATTTCAAGGGAAGTTTAACAAATAAAAGGCATTGTCGCTCAAAGAACATTAATCAATGTGTAAACTCTATTTTCCACTTTGGAAAACATTAGCTAGAAAAGCAATTTTTACCGCTCTTCTTTGCTCGGTATAAGGCATTGTCGGCCAATTTAAGTAGACTATCACTCGTTTCATTGTTGTCCGACTCGCAAACGGATATTCCCAAGCTGAGTGTCACAAAGGGAGCAACATTACTTTTTTGATGCGGTATATTGGCAAGTTCAATCGCATCAATAATACTTTGCGCTACATTTACTGCGCCCTCCATAGGTGTATTGGGCAATAAGCACACAAATTCCTCACCGCCGTATCTCGCTACAAAATCTTCAGGTCGCCTTAACGTATTTTCAAGCACTGCAGCAATCTTTTGTAAGCAATCATCTCCAGCTACATGACCATAGAAGTCGTTATAAGCTTTGAAATTATCTACATCCATCATTAAAACCGTAATTGGCCATTTTTGACGCTGGGCAGATAATAATAAATGCTGAAATTCTTTATCTAAGCCACGTCTATTAGCAATATTTGTTAATCCATCAGTTAAAGTTTTAATCACCAGCTCTTTTTTCTGAATTTCTATGGTTTTTGCATACTGATCAAATGAGCGCGCAATATCAGTGATTTCATCATTACCACCTACCCTTAAATCATTTTTCACACCAGCTAATCGACTGATCACTTTTTCATTAAGAAGCACGAGACGTCTTATCAAACGTCGTTGAATGAAAAATATAATCAAAATTAGAACAAAAATGGTGAAAATAGCCGCTATACCAAGGCCTTTAATTTGTTGTTCTACTCTCAACGAAAAGCCCGCTGTATTATCAATGACAGATGTATTATATCTAAACGATTCATACTCAGCTAACCGGGCATAATCGATAACTAGATTACGTACAAAATCAGCTCTGCCTCTCGTGCGTCCAAAAATCTTCAGTTGTTGCACTCTCAATGAGAGTAAACCATCATCACCAATTAAAGATTCACGTAGCTTATAAAGTAAATCCTGTTGTTTTCCGGACAGTTTGTTGCTGCTCGAGATATCCAAGTAAATTTGATCTATAGCTCGAGATTTTTGCTTTATTTCATTTAAATATCTAAACGTTATTCCCTGTTCAGCAAGAATAATCATTGAACTTGATGCTTGGAAGAATACCGTAGATGACAAGTTAATATCATTCATCGAGATATCATAGATTTGGTAAATTGCTATTCTTTGTTCATGTAACAAATTTTGAGTATTAAGCCTAATTTTAATGAGTTTATTAAGCTCTATAATCTCCTGCTTAATAACAATTAATTGTGTTAATAGTTGTTTATCATCACCAAGTTCTTTTGTTAATAAAGGGATCCCTTCAATTTTTTTTTGTAGTAGCTCAAAGGCAATTCTTCGCTGCCCTTGAGTATTAACATTTCGTAAATTTTCAGTAGCGTAGGTTAATTCATTCACTTTGCTGTACATCTTCGCGTACACCATGACTTTTGGAAGCGATTTCATCGTTGTAGTGTTCAACAATGATTGAAAATCAACCAAACGATAATACGCAATTGAGGCAATTGAGGTACATAACAATACTACTAATCCAAAAGCCATAAAGAACACAGTCTTTAAGGAAAGATAGCTGCGTTTTCCTGAAGGATTACGGATCAACACTTCGTCTCGTTTCCTTTAAGTTGAAATATCACCATTATTGCTTTCCGTCGCTGTTGTCGATAATTCGGCCTTCCAATATAGGCGAGATTAATTTATCTTCAATTATTTTATCCATAACAATATCAGATACTAAGCGAGTAGCTAGATTTTTATCTCCAATATGAACAGCTCCCTTAAATACTTCATAGCCATCACCACCTGAAGCCAAATAATCTGTGGTTGCAACTCTATATTTTTCTGCTAATTGAAGAGGCAACCCATTGTAAGTAATAACTTCAACACGATTGCCAAAAGCGGCCTTACTGTTATATTCAACATTTAAACCTGATATCTGAGGGAATCTACCCTTGTTTTGTTCTAATGTGCTAAATGCATTTTCCAGCGAAGTAAATATTTCCTTGCCTGTTAATTCGATTAAAACAACACGATTACGATAAGGCAATTCATTGGTAACAGAGCCTCTTGTAATAATAGCTCCTTTATCATAAATACGATTACCTCTGATGAAGCCACTATTAACAATTGCTAATTGAGCTCCTGCATAGCTTTTTATACTATCTGTAACATAATTTCCAAAACTATTTTCCCCAGTACGCACAACATCTCTAGTCGTATCTAACGGGGTCCCAACCACACCAATTTCAATATTAGATACTAATTTCAATCGATTAATGTAACTAATGACCTGTTCATCAACATTTTTCTCTAGTGCATAACTTGAAATATCTGTAGCCTCCCAATCTATATCTATCACTGGACGTTTTGCTGATTTATCTATAGCTAAAGATACAATTGCCACATCTTGGGATCTTTTTACAAAAATATCTCGCTCATGGTATTCTCGATTTTTGTATTGATTAGCATGGTAGCTTTCATCCTTATGCAAACTTAAGTCTATAACCCCTGATTCTAAAAGTTCATTAATCATTGGATAGTAACCACTATAGTGCAACACAATGATATCAGCTCCCTTACTCCTTAAATCCTTGGCTGACTTAATCACAGCTTGGGCAGCACCTTTTAATAATATTTGTCGAAAAGTATACTCTTCGATAACAGAGTCATCGATTATAGACAGGAATCCAATAGATGTTTTCCCATGGTAAGTTAATGAACTAGTGACAACACCATCCAAAACTTCGCCAGTTTCTCTCTCTAAGATATTTGTCGAAACTGTCGGAAAAATAGCATCATAGGCCCTTAGAGACAGGTTAGCGGTATAAAAACTAAACTCTCTTTTACTCACCCCCATCGCATCTGGTTCTAGTGAGTTCAGTAAATCTATAATATGTGCACCTTGATCTAAAGACGACAGAATGCTTGGTCCGAGACTACCACCACCAAAATAAAAAAATGTACTAGCTGACTGCGCCCTTTCTTTTTTTAGTAATGTCGCTAATTGTGCATACCTTCCATTTGAACCAGAAATTTCTGGCATTTCAGCTGAAAAAACAATAGTCGCATGCTCTGTTTTAGCGTGAAGATAGGGTGGCATAAATATAGTCAGAGCAAATACAAATATCGGTACCAAAATTTTCAACGTAACGCTCCTAAAGTCTTATCAGTATTAATACCAACTTAGTGGTTTTTATCAATGACTGCAATGCGTAAACCAAGAATTGCCACATCTATGTAATTATTAAATTAAGATTATTTAAATGGAAGGAGGTAATAATTTGTGTTTTAAGTTTTCTAGCCACTTCCAGAAACACGAAATATCAAATACGGTTAGATATTGTTAGATTTTATTATCATTACGCAAGGTTAAAGTAATGGCTATGACTGTACAGCTAACTGGATTTCACTTGACATGCCGACATGAATGTCGGTAGTAGAGCAATGCTGGGAGCATATTGCCGAGGCGGTGGAGTGGAGTCGCTATCATACCGGCCATTGCTTCATCCAGTCGAAAATACCAAACAGGATTTTAAAGAGTGAGAGTTTAATGTCGTCACGCGAGGTTAAAGCAATAACTGTGACTGTGCCGCTAAGTAGCCTATTGACAGGGTTGCACTGACTCCGTCAGCGACGTGCCGACATGGATGTCGGTAGTAGAGCAATGCTGGGAGCATATTGCCGAGGCGACGGAAAGCAGTCAATATCATGCCGGTCATTGCGATTATCTAAAGGCTAGAACGCAAAAAGGCTCCACAAATTAATGTGGAGCCTTTCGACTTAATAGGTGTTTAGCAATGTCCTACTTCCTTGATTCGCAGTCCCTCGAACATCGTTCGAGGAAACAAGAATAAAGCAAGATGGGGAAGCCCCACGCGGCCGCTATACTGACGGCATGCACCATAACGTTGCTGCACTCGCTCCGCGAGCGACGATCGTGGCCTCGGCGCTAAATCGTTTGATGGACAGGAGTCCGAATGTCGCGGGTGCATGGATGCACAAGAGCGACCACTACTGAGTTCGGAATGGGAAGGAAAGCAAGGTCCTTTGGTCCGGAGGACGAAAGCAACTTTGCTTGACGTTGATGAGACTTATCATCACTTGTAGAATTTTTCTGTAGACAACGAAAAACGCCCCTGCATTTCTGCAAGGGCGTTATTCTTAATAGGTGTTTAGCAATGTCCTACTTTCACATGGGGAAGCCCCACACTATCA
>Ga0209291_1001267_pt1 | contig 22798 bp, 22 predicted proteins | sample GOMGulsemesocosm_FD_184633 | JGI IMG/M metagenome (GOLD analysis project Ga0209291, IMG submission 184633) | Methane-oxidizing microbial communities from mesocosms in the Gulf of Mexico - GOM9B Gulf of Mexico (SPAdes) (version 2) | ecosystem: Environmental > Aquatic > Marine > Cold seeps...
GTCACTAGACTGCTGACTAAGCATTACATCCGAGATTGTTTGCTTCACTTCAAGCGTGGTCAAGCTTCTGACTATATTCGCTAACTGACTAATTTTATCAGCTTTAGCTGTGCCTTCATCAGATAAGTAGTGCAGCTCTTGGAGTTTATTAATAAAGATAGCGAGTACTTTCTTATCAAAAAACTCTGGCGCACTCACACCATTTAGCGATGATAAACGTTCGGCAATTAACTGACTACGATCTTCGAGTAGGCTCTTTTCAATGACTTGGTTATGCTCTAATACGGTCAGTACAATCGCATAACGTTGTAGCGTTTCTTGGATGCTTGCAGCAAGCAGTCTTAGTGACATTAAGTGTTCGTTAACCGGTATAATGACATTGTCACTATTGACTATTAATCCCTGTGTCTGCATCTCAGTTAGCGTATCAGTGATACAATCATCTAATTCATCGTCTGAATATTTCAAAAACAATTCCGCTTGAATTAAGGGATAAAGCTGGCGAACTTTACCATTAATTTCTTCTACACTGGTCTGTGGTTTTTCTGTCACGATTGCCGCAATTAATGACGGTAGTGCAAACAGGTGTAAAATATTATTACGGTAGAAGGTTAATAGTACAGCTTGTTCATATGACATCGATAGCATTTGTCCTAAGCTATCTTCACGTACGGTGAATTTTTTCAGCGAGATCGCTTGGTCTAGAATCTCTTCTGCACTGTTTTCTGGTAAGGTACTAAATTCACTATACGGGTTGTTACGAAGTAATTTTAAGTAACTATCAATTTGCTTCACCAAAATTTCTCGGCTCAGAGCCTTATGTGGCGCGGCGTGTAAAATTACTGCGCAAATCGTTAAAGCATTTACCGCAGCGGCACTATTGATATTTATCATCACTTTATTCGCAAGATCGCGAGTTGTTTGGTTTAGCCATTTAGGCTGTTCTTCAACCGGCATATTCATATCATCACGCCAGTTTTCAACGTGTTGATTTAAATATTGGTTAAGGTTGATCGGTTCACCAAAGTTAACAAATGCTTGGCCATAATTTTTAAGCTTTCTGGCGATCCCAAATACTTGGAATATACTTTCCTTTTTCTTATGAGCCCCTGATAACTCTTTTACGTAGGTACTCACTTCCATCACATGATCGTAGCCTAGATATACCGGCACTAATGTAATAGGTCGGCTTTGTTCTCTTAACATCGCTTGTAATGTCATGTTAAGCATACCGGTTTTTGGTGGTAATAAACGTCCGGTACGGCTTCGGCCACCCTCAGTAAAGAATTCAACTGAATATCCTTTTGAGAATAATAAGCTTAGGTACTCTCTGAATACGGTTGCATAAAGTTTATTGCCTTTAAACGTACGACGTAAAAAGAATGCGCCGCCACGACGGAACATAGGGCCAGCAGGGAAGAAGTTAAGATTTATACCGGCGGCAATGTGTGGTGGGATCAAACCTTCATTGTAAATAACATAAGAAATAAGTAAGTAATCCATGTGGCTACGATGACAAGGCATAAATACAATTTCATGACCGTCGGCGGCAAGTTTACGCACTTGTTCGGCGTTATTAACTTTGATACCGCTGTAGATCTTATTCCATAACCAGCTCATAAAATTACTGGTGTTTTTTACGAGTTTATACGAAAAATCACTGGCAATTTCATCGATGTAATCATTGGCTCGCTTTTCCGCTTTTGTTGCTGAAATATTATGCTCAGCGATCTCAACTTGAATGGCTTTTTTAACTTCTGGATTACGCAGTAGTTGTTCAACAAGTTGGTAGCGGTTAGGTAGTTTAGGGCCTGATGCGGCTAATTTTTGACGACTGAAATGGATCTTAGCAACACGAATTAATTTCTGTACGATTTTTTCATCGGTGCCGTGCTGATCGGCCATGAAACGCAGTGATACCGGTTTGTTAAAACGAACCAAGTTATCTTTACGGTTAAGACCCACAATGATTGTTTTACGTAAACGGCTTGGTGAAATACTGTTTGCTAATGATAGTAGTGGTATTTGACCTTCTTTACCGGGGGCGCGTCCCCAAAACAATGCGACTGGCATCAATTGAATATCAAGGGCTTTATCATCTTTATGTAAGCGTAATAGCTGTTGGAATTCGTCAAAAAATACGTCAGTATCTTTTACTCGGCCGAAGAGGGGCGCTGGATTATCTAAGCAAACATAACTGGGAATGATGACCCCGTTCACTTTTATTGGTGTAAGCGGGTCGGGTAAGCCTCGTTCTTTACAAGCTCGCTGTAATGCCACGAGATCGGTCATCGATTTAGTTTTTAAAGCATAAACAATAGGACGTGTTAAATCTAGATTTAACGCATCAACGGGGTTATCTGGTACGTACTGAGATTTAACTAAGCCGTTAACGAAACTTCGACTTAACATTGACGGTGTTTGTTGCATAGGTGTTATCATTCTGTTGTATAAAGTGCGAGAGTGCTTGCTCCAATAATATCAGATGTGTAGCCATAAATCTGTGTTTCAGCGCCAGCAAACGATTAATTCATTATTATCCAGATATACTCAAGGCATATATTGCAAACTTGACAATACTGTATATAATTACAAGAAACTGTATATAAAACCAGTTAGGGTTCATGATGAAAGCATTGACACAAAGACAAGCAGAAGTATTTGAATTAGTTAAACAACATATTAAAAATACTGGTATGCCACCGACCCGAGCTGAAATTGCTAAGGAACTTGGTTTCCGTTCACCTAATGCTGCGGAAGAGCATTTAAAGGCATTAGCACGAAAGGGCCATATCGAAATTCTTGCGGGTACTTCTCGTGGTATTCGTTTGTTGGTTGATGCTGAGCAAGCCAGTAATGACAGTGGTTTACCTTTAATTGGGCAGGTTGCCGCCGGTGAGCCAATTTTAGCGCAAGAACATATTGAAGCACACTATAATGTTGACCCTTCAATGTTTACACCAACGGCAGATTTTTTACTGCGTGTACGTGGCGAAAGTATGCGTAATATTGGGATTATGGATGGCGATTTATTAGCTGTACATAAAACTAAAAATATCAGTAAAGGCCAAGTTGTTGTTGCGCGTGTTGACGATGAAGTAACTGTTAAGCGCTTTGAACAGCAGGGCTGTGAAATCTTACTGCACCCTGAGAATGATGAAATGAGCACAATTCGTGTTGATTTAAATTTCCAACATTTTGATATTGAAGGTGTCGCTGTCGGTATTATTCGTAATACCGATTGGATGTAATCACACCTTCTTACGCCATCGAGCCTGAAGATAGATAGTAAATAATCCTATTGCTGACTATCTATCTTTATATTTCTTTTTTCATTTCTTATCCCCTATCTTTAAATTTAGAAATCGTTTTCAAATCTTGCTTTAACATCACAGTTCTGATCATCTTCTACCTATTAATTTTTTCTTTTCCTATACTCAACATGAGATATAAAAATAAATATTTAATTTGTTTGTCGGTACGCTGGTACAAATATAGGATTAGTTTATGGAACAATACGTTATTGCTATGACGTTGGATGATAAGATCGATGTTTCATCGATTTCCACTCTTAAAGTTATACTTGATCAGCTCCCCATTAAAGCGTCATCTCAAGTACTTGATGCGCGTAATGTGACTCACATAGACAGTGCCACTTGCCAATTATTTTATGCTTATTCTCAACATTTAATTACACATAATACGACCCTCATTTTTTTATCTCCATCGGATAAATTTACGACTGTTGTTCAAGCTCTGGGGTTCGACGTATATTTTAATTACGCATTAGTATGAGGTTTTCTCATGAAACGAATATTAGCTGTAGATGACTCGGTATCCATTCGTGAAATGGTTCAATTTACCCTAAAGCAGGCTGGTTATCACGTCGATGCCGCCGTTGATGGTGTGGATGGATTAGAAAAAGCTAAAATGGGGAATTTTGATCTTATTATTTCTGATATTAATATGCCTCGGATGGACGGTATTAGCTTAATTAGCCAACTGCGTAATGAGCGAGCGTATAAATTTACGCCTATCTTAATGTTAACCACAGAATCGGGTAGTGATAAAAAGATGGCTGGTAAATCTGCTGGTGCGACTGGGTGGATCGTTAAACCTTTTAATCCTGAAAAACTCATTGCTACCGTGCAAAAAGTATTGAGGTAAGCATGGATATCGATCTCAAACAATTTCAACAGGTATTTATTGAAGAATGTGTCGAAGGGTTAGAAGTGATGGAAACTGAATTGCTAAAGCTAACGCCTGGTGCAGTTGATAGCGAAGTGATTAATACGATTTTTCGGGTTGCTCATTCCATTAAAGGGGGCGCGGGCACATTCGGTTTTAATCAACTGACAGAATTTACTCATGTCGCAGAAACATTATTAGATGATCTACGCGCTGGGACTTTAGTCCTTACTGACGATCATATTAGTCTTTTTTTACAAACTGTTGATTGTTTAAGAGAGTGGGTCCAACTATTAGCCTGTGATTTAGAATCAATCCCTGACATTGTAGAAGAGCTTAAGTATCAATATAACCAATTTTTGCAAAGAGATATGAATCAACAAGCATTACCGAATGGTGATGAAATAGCGGTGACGGATGTTGCCGAATTAGCAACTAATGCACACGATGACGGTTATTGGTTAATTAATTTTATTCCCGGTCCGGATATTTTAAAACAAGGTAATGAGCCACGTTTAATCTTTGCTGAATTACAGGAGATGGGCGAGCTAAAAGTAACTCCCAAGATTGCGGACCTCCCATTATGGGAGGTGTTATTACCAGAAGATATTTATGTGAGCTGGGAACTTGAATTAATTAGCAACATCAGTGAATCGCAAATAAAAGAAATATTCGAATGGGTTGCAGATGACTCAACAATCATCATTATACATTCTAATACTTTCTCTAATTCAAAGGCAGAATATGGTAATACTGATCATGCTTTAGCCGAATCTGTGATGACTCCAGTTGTATCGAAAACAATAATGAATAACGCGCCGACTGAAATAAATTCAATTCGAGTATCAATCGATAAAGTTGATGCGTTAATCAATATGGTCGGTGAATTAGTGATCACCCAAGCGATGCTCGGTGAGCTTGGTCAGGATTTTTCTGCTGAGAGGCTACCTGAGTTTAAAAAAGGCTTGATTCAATTATCTCAGCATACCCGTGAGATGCAAGACAGTGTGATGAAAATAAGAATGTTGCCGATCCAATTCGCCTTTAATCGTATACCTAGAATGGTAAGGGATCTAAGTGGGAAATTAGGTAAAAACGTACTGCTTAGGATGCAAGGTGAAGAAACTGAGCTAGATAAAATTATGCTTGAAAAGATCTCTGACCCAATTATGCATCTCGTTCGTAACGCTTTAGACCATGGTATTGAAACCATCGGAGAGCGTAAATTGGCTGGTAAAAGTGACGTTGCTTGTTTGGGGATCACGGCATTTCATCAAAGTGGTGAAATTATTATTGAGATCCGCGATGATGGTCGAGGATTAAACAGAGCAAAAATTCATGCTAAAGCCATTGAAAACGGAATTGCTAATCAAGACCAGCATTATAGTAATAGTCAAATTGATGAATTAATTTTTGCACCTGGGTTTTCAACAGTGGAAACGATCAGTGACATTTCTGGTCGTGGCGTCGGCATGGACGTGGTGAAGAGAAACATTGAATCGCTTGGTGGTGATATTAAGGTTGAGTCTCATGATGGAGAGGGCAGTTGTTTTTCGATTCGCTTGCCATTAACGCTTTCTATTATGGATGGTCAACTAATCAAAATCGGTAATAAAACGTATATCTTACCTATTATGTCAATCATTGAGTCACTGCAGCTGAAAGATGGCATGGTGACTAAGTTGGCGGATCAAACTGAGGTCTTTAAATTACGTGATGAATTTATTCCTATTATTCGACTCTACCGAGTACTAAACCATGAAACGAGTTTAGAGCATATTACCGATGGACTATTAGTTGTGGTTGAAAGTGGCTGTAATAAATATGGTTTATTAGTGGATGATTTGGCTGCACAGCAGCAAGTCGTGATTAAAAATTTAGAAGATAATTTTATGAAGGTTAGCTGTGTATCTGGTGCCACTATTTTAGGGAACGGAACGGTCGCTTTAATCTTAGATATTGCGGATATTGTCAAAATAATCACAACCGAACGACGCCAAATGCAAGGTCTGCGTGCACATGTTGCCGCTTAAATAGAAGGTATTGATATGGAGAGTAGTATGCAGGCTGACATTGATACAGGTGAACAATCAACCCAATTTTTGACTTTTATAATGGCAGATGAAGAATATGGTGTTGAAATATTAGATGTACAAGAGATTCGTGGGTGGGAACCTTGTACCGAGATCCCTAACATGCCGCAGTATGTGAAAGGCGTGATTAATTTACGTGGCACGATTGTTCCTATTGTGGATTTACGACAAAAATTTGGTTTCAATAATATTGAATACAGCACGACGACAGTCGTTATTGTCGTGAAAGTATTAGTCGAAGATAAATCAAAAATAATGGGGTTAGTTGTCGATGCTGTCTCTGATGTACATACGATCGCACATGGCGATATTAATTTACCGCCGCAATGGGGTCAAGATTATGGCCCAAGTGTTATTCGAGGATTAATATCAATTAACAATAAAATGGTGGTATTACTCAGCTCAAGTCTATTGTTAGATTTAGAGCAGTTTCAAAATATCGAGCAAATAAAAGGACATAATACGCAATCATCAATAGTTGCTAATGACTAATATAGTTATTCCTCTGCTATACAGTGAAACTAAGGGGGATACCTTAAATAACATGTGTATGTCGGATATAGATTTTCATTATTTAACGCAACTGGTCTTTAGTCAATCGGGAATTGTACTCGGTGAATCCAAGCGAGATATGCTTTATGCGCGGGTGATGAAAAGGATCCGATATCTCAAGATAAATGGCTTTTCAGCTTACTGCCAATTGTTACAAGATGGCTATAGTGGCGAGTTGAACGAGTTCATTAATGCGATCACCACAAATCTAACTGGTTTTTTTCGTGAACGATATCATTTTGATTTTTTACAACAAGTCGCACTGCCTGATTTTAAGCGTAATAATCCAGATAAAAAACTGAGAATATGGTCTGCGGGGTGCTCAACTGGGCAGGAAGCATATTCGATAGCCATGACAATTGAGAACCAATTACGTTATTGGGATGCAAAAATATTAGCAACAGACCTAGATAGTAAGGTGCTGTCTCATGCTACTGCTGGTTACTATGATGACCTGGCTGGGATCGCTATCGATTATCGCCTGCAATATTGTCCCGATATGAATAACTCTCATCAGTACGTTATGAGTGAAAAAGTGAGGCAGCTGATTGCTTTTAAACAGCTTAACTTACTTGCTAAATGGCCAATGAAGGGACAGTTTGATGCGATATTTTGTCGTAATGTATTTATTTATTTCAACGAGGAAACGACTAAAAAATTAGTCCAACGATTTTATTCGCTACTTAAACCCGGTGGATATCTTTTTATTGGTCATTCTGAAAGTCTGCAACGTTTTAACACCCATTTTAGTCTTGTCGGTCAAACGATTTATCAACGTTAAGGTCGTTTTATCTCACCATTTTAACGGCGCTATAGGGATATCTTCTATGCAGAAAATAAAAGTGCTTGTTGTCGATGACTCTGTATTAATGAGAAAGATATTAATGACATTACTTCACTCAGATTCGGAGATTGATGTTGTTGGCAGTGCCGTCGATCCTTTTGATGCACGTGAAAAAATTAAAAAACTACAGCCAGATGTATTAACACTGGATGTTGAGATGCCAGGGATGAACGGTCTCTCTTTCTTAGACAATTTAATGCGATTACGTCCAATGCCTGTTGTCATGGTATCAACCTTGACATCAAAAGGTGCGCCAGTGACATTGAAGGCTCTGGAGTTAGGGGCCTTTGATTTTATTGCTAAACCCACTGATAACAGCGCACAATCATTCGGTTATTTTGGCGATGAACTGTGTGCTAAAGTTAAATTAGCCAGCAATGCAAACTTACGCGTTATGAAAACCCCGGTGACAGCTTTACCGGCAAGCCAAGAAATACAAGCAGAACGATTAATTGCGATTGGTGCTTCAACGGGAGGAACAGAAGCATTGCGAGAATTACTGACGCCATTAGCTCCCCCTTTTCCTCCGGTTGTTGTGACCCAGCATATCCCAAAAAATTTCAGTGGGGCGTTTGCAAAGCGTCTAAACGACAATTGCCGTTTAACTGTGATTGAAGTAACTAGTGAGCAAATTATTGAACCTAATCATGTATATATAGCGCCTGGCGATTGCCATTTAAAGGTGCATAAATCTGGACGACGTTACACTTGCCAATTATTTGATGGTCCTGCGGTTAATCGGCATAAACCGTCAGTGGACGTGTTATTTGATTCTGTTGCTACAACTTATGGGGCTAAAGCGATTGGTGTCATGCTAACTGGCATGGGGAAAGATGGGGCTGAGGGATTATTGTCGATGCGACAGACTGATGCCGTCACTATCGCGCAAGATGAAGCGTCATCCGTTGTTTGGGGGATGCCTGGTGCCGCGGTTCAGCTTGGTGCTGTTATGGATATATTAAGTTTGCCGTTAATTGCCCCTAAGTTAGCGGCATTGGTACAAAAGAAAACAGGTAAAGCGAAAGGGGTTGCTTATGACTCGATTTAATTTTTATCAAGGTGTTGCGCTGCTGCCATTCTTGTTGATGTTGCTTTTACAGGAATGGCTTGCGGCTGGTGCAGCGTTCGTCACATTAATACTTATGTCGATAGCTCTATTTACTCTTTATAAGAAGTCGGTAGAGAAACCCGTGGAAGAAAAAAGTGAGCATATCACGTCGATGAATACCAAAGCGATGTTGCTCAGTATGCTACAAGAAGAGATCCCGCCACGTATTGATGAATTAAAAGATGGTTTGAATAAAACCCAGCAAATTAATAGTGAGTCGTTTATCACCTTAAATAGCGCTTTTTATCAGTTATTGCGTATGTCAGCAGAGCAATCCGCATCTTTACATAAAGTACTGCTCAGTATCTCTAAAGATAAAGCCTTAGCCCTTACAGGGAAAGAATATTATGATCCTGATGCAATTGATTTAAAAACATTCATTGAATCAACACACCAGTTTCTTAATATTTGTTCTGATTTAATGATGGAGACTACCGCGCAAAGTAATGATGCCGTCAATAAGATCGCAGTGATGGAAAGTCAGATGAATAATATTAATGGGCTTGTTGAAAATGCACAGAAAATCGCTAGGCAAACCAATTTACTTTCCTTGAATGCAGCGATTGAAGCTGCTCGGGCTGGAGAGATGGGACGTGGTTTTGCCGTTGTAGCACAAGAAATGCGATTATTATCTGATACTTCAAATAAATTTAATGAGGATATCAGAGGACAAGTGACACAAGCGATGGCAACATTCGTTGAAGCGAAATCAATGGTTGAATCGTTAGCGAAAGATAATGCTGAAAAATCATCGCAGACACAAGCGCGGTTACACCAAGAATTAATTAAATTTGTCCAATTAGAAGAAAGCTTAGAAATAAACTTAGATAATCTCATGAGTTTATCGGTTGATACTCAAGTATGCGTTAATGATTCTGTTAGAAGTCTGCAGGTTGAAGATATCATCAGTCAATTATCCGAGCACAACTTATTGCAAGCTGAGAATATGAAGCAAGTATTATTTGCGTGTAGCGAATTACTATCAGCAGATGCGCATATTGAGCAGCATACTTTTATTGATAAGCTCAAAGTTGCCGCTGAACAGTTAAAACAGCAATCACTGCAAGTACAACAGAAGACGATCAGTACGGGGTCGATGGATGAAGGTGAAATAGAGTTGTTTTAATTTTCGATAGGTAATACTTTGTTTCATAATTGAAGTTAGATAGACTCTGGCCTCTTTTATTTCCCTCTACAAAGTTGAATTTGTCTATGTGGTTATCTATTCCTACTTCGGTGCATCGAAATATCATCGCGTTGGCATTGCCAATGATCTTGTCAAATATCAGTATTCCACTACTAGGTTTGGTTGATAGCATCGTTATTGGTCATCTTGAACAAGCTTGGTATCTCGGTGGCGTAGCATTGGGTTCCACTGTGGTTATGTTTATTGTCTCTATGTGTAATTTCTTACGCATGTCGACAACAGGATTGACTGCACAGGCATTTGGTAAACAAGATAGTTCTGCGATATTAATGACGCTCGCACACGCCTTGTTAATTGCGTTTTGTTTATCCGTTTTATTACTGTTGTGTAAAAATTATATTGTTGAATTAGCCTTAATGCTGACGGAAGCAAGTGACAATGTTCAACAAAATGCACAGGCCTATTTATCGATTCGTATGTGGGGTATCCCCGCTGCGTTATTTAATTTTGCGATATTAGGTTGGTTAATAGGCCTGCAAAATATGAAAGCGCCGATGCTGTTATTAATTATTGCTAACGTGTTTAATATTTTCTTAGATATTTTATTTGTGGTGAATTTAGAATGGGGTGTAGAGGGCGCTGCGGCTGCGTCGGTGATTGCAGAGTATGCCGCTTTGTTATTTGGCTTATTATTAGTATTAAAGCAGCTCGGTAAGATTTCGTTACCTCATAGATCTGACATTATCAGTCGTTTATTTGCATCAGATAAATTACAGGGCTTACTGTCACTCAACCGTGATATATTTATCCGTTCGCTCTGTTTACAACTGACATTCGCCTTCATGACATTTAAAGCTGCAAGTTTTGGTGATGAGTATATTGCGGCTAATGCGGTGTTACTCAATTTTCTGATGTTTATCTCTTTTGCGCTGGATGGCGTGGCTTACGCGGTGGAAGCGATGGTCGGTAAGGCGGTTGGCGCTAAAAATACCCTTGCTTATCGTCAATCAATTCTCGCGTCATTGATCTGGGCGGGTATATTTTCCGTTGTTTTCTCTACGATTTTTTTCATCTTTGGCGAGGGAATAGTGCATATGATCACGGATATAGAAAGTGTTAATACCATTGCTGTTGAGTATTTACCTTGGTTAGTGTTATTACCCTTTACAGCTGTATGGTGTTTTGTATTTGATGGTGTATTTATTGGTGCAACTCGGGCAAAAGATATGCGTAACAGCATGTTATTTTGTGTCGTTTGTATATTCTTACCTACATATGTTATTAGCAGTGGATTAGGTAATCATGCTTTATGGCTGGCGATGAATACTTTTATGCTTGCCCGTGGTTTATCACTCGCTTGGTTGCTATCCCCTTCGCTACAAGAGAAGATCATGCAATGAAATTCTATCGACTATACTGAAGAGGTTTAAGCCTTCCTGATAATACAGCACTGTTATCAAGTTCGTTATTAACGAAAAAGAAAGATGAAATTACCGCGGTATTTTTGCTTTCCTTTTTATTGTTACATCTGGGTAAAAGTAATTTGTGTTTAAAGGGTATTATCATTACTGTGCAAATGAATATAATGAACGCCATACAGTATGACTGGTCGTGATGCAGAGATAAGCATTAACGATGATATTAATTTTATCCCAATGGAGATGAACATGACTGACAAATTTATTAAATCTAAAGCGGCTATTGCTTGGGGTCCAAAGCAACCACTATCAATCGAAGAAGTGGATGTAATGTTACCAAGAAAAGGTGAAGTGTTAGTTAAAGTGATCGCATCTGGCGTATGTCATACCGATGCATTCACATTATCGGGAGATGATCCAGAGGGTATCTTCCCCGTAATTTTAGGTCACGAAGGTGGCGGTATTGTAGAACAAATAGGCGAAGGTGTGACGAGCGTGCAAGTTGGCGATCATGTTATCCCTTTATATACGCCAGAATGTGGCGAATGTAAGTTCTGTAAATCAGGTAAAACTAACCTTTGCCAACAGATCCGTGAAACACAAGGTAAAGGCTTAATGCCTGATGGCACGACGCGTTTTTATAAAGACGGTCAGCCAATCTTTCATTACATGGGTTGCTCAACATTCTCTGAATACACTGTATTACCAGAAATTTCGTTAGCGAAAGTTAACAAAGAAGCACCGCTTGAAGAAGTATGTCTACTTGGTTGTGGTGTAACGACAGGTATGGGCGCGGTAATGAATACGGCTAAAGTTGAAGAAGGCGCAACTGTTGCTATCTTCGGTCTAGGCGGTATCGGTCTTTCAGCTGTTATCGGTGCAACGATGGCTAAGGCCAGTCGTATTATTGCCATCGATATTAACGAAAGTAAATTCGAACTAGCGAAGAAATTAGGTGCAACAGACTTCATTAATCCAAAAGATTATGACAAGCCTATTCAAGACGTTATCGTTGAATTAACTGACGGTGGTGTAGATTACTCATTCGAATGTATTGGTAACGTTAACTTAATGCGTTCTGCATTAGAATGTTGTCATAAAGGTTGGGGCGAATCAGTTGTAATTGGTGTAGCGGGCGCAGGTCAAGAGATCTCAACACGTCCATTCCAACTAGTAACTGGTCGTGTATGGCGTGGTTCTGCATTCGGTGGTGTTAAAGGCCGTACAGAACTACCTGATTACGTTGAACGTTACCTACAAGGTGAATTCAAATTAAGTGATTTCATTACGCATACCATGGGTCTTGAAGATATCAATGAATCATTTGATTTAATGCATCGCGGTGAAAGTATCCGTACCGTTATTCATTTCGATAAGTAATTAAAATATGTCCCGCTATTTATAATCTACATAGCGGGACGACTAGTAAAGGTTTGTCATGTCTATAGAAGTTGTTAGTAGTAATAAAATGTTTGGCGGTTGGCAGCATCAATATAACCATGCGTCGACTGTACTAAACTGTCAGATGCGTTTTGCTGTGTATTTACCACCGCAAGCATCCAATATGCGTAAAGTACCTGTGATGTATTGGTTGTCAGGCCTGACGTGTACTGATGAAAACTTTATGCAAAAAGCCGGTGCTCAGCGTATTGCTGCAGAACTGGGTATTGCGATCGTGGCACCGGATACTAGTCCGCGTGGTGAAGGTGTACCTGATGATGTTGACCAAGCGTATGATTTTGGTTTAGGTGCTGGATTCTATGTGAATGCCACACAAGCACCGTGGAACACACATTATCAAATGTATGACTATGTGCTCAATGAATTGCCTGCATTAATTGAAGCTAATTTCCCAGTGACACAAGAGCGTGTCATCAGTGGTCACTCAATGGGTGGTCACGGTGCATTAGTGATGGCATTGCGTAATCCTGAGCGTTATCGTTCAGTAACGGCATTTAGCCCGATTAGTAATCCGATTAATTGCCCTTGGGGGCAAAAAGCGCTGCAAAACTATTTAGGTAAAGACAAAGCAACATGGCAAGAATACGATGCTAGTTTACTGATGGCTAAAGCAGAAACGTTTGTACCAGCAATGGTCGAACAAGGAAAAGATGATTCATTCTTGGATGAGCAACTCAAGCCGAATATGTTGACTGCTGCGGCAGAGAAAAAAGGTTATCCTCTCACGCTAGAAATGCATGATGGTTATGATCATAGTTACTATTTTATCGCTACGTTTATTGAAAAGCATATGCGCTTTCATGCGGCTAATCTAGTAAAATAACGATTATAAATAATTTTACGATAAGGGTGATAGGAATTTTTTCTATCACCCTTTCTTTTTATTTTGAACCCGAAAAATCCAGTTGGCGCCAGCTTTCATAGATGAAAACAGATACCGCGTTCGATAGATTCATGCTGCGACTCTCTGGTAGCATCGGAATTCTTACCTTTTGCTCTTGTGGCAATGTATCGAGTACTTCTGGCGGTAGACCACGTGTTTCAGGTCCAAATAATAAAACATCACCTGCTTGGTATTGTGCTTCATGATGGTATTTTGTGCCTTTGGTTGTACATGCAAAAATACGAGCATCACCTACACAATCTAAAAATGCTTGATAATTAGCATGACGTTTTACGTCTGCAAATTCATGATAATCCAGTCCCGCACGTTTTACCCTTTTATCATCCCATTCAAAACCAAGCGGTTCGATTAAATGTAATTTGAAACCAGAGTTGGCACAAAGGCGAATGATATTACCTGTATTTGGTGGGATCTCAGGTTCAAATAGTGCTACTTGTAACATAATAAAGTCTCAGTTCAGGGTTATATAACGTAGGTACTTTGCGTAGAATAGCAAATTTAACAACCTAATGGTAAAAGTGATGAAAAAGCGTAGTACTTTGATCGTGATAGGCTTGGTAGTATTAAGTGCGATACCTTTTAGCTTAAATATTTTGATTAATATGTTCTTTGATGATCTGGATACTGAAATATATGAGAAGAAAAAAGCGCGGGTAGAACAGCGTCGACAAATAGAAAAGATGTTTCCTGATTTAGATACAAAAACTCCATTGCGTCCGCAGGTTGAAAAGGATAAAAAAGCAGAAGATAAATAAGATTTTAAGTATCTTCTGCTCCCGTTAAACCACAGATGAGCCCATTAGATCATAGGTATAGTAATAGCGATTTTTAAACCTTGAGTATCTCTATTGCTTGCCCGTATCTCGCCATGATGCTGTCGGATTGCATTATCCGTTATTGCTAGTCCCAAACCTGCCCCTCCGGATTCTCGATCGCGCGCTTGTGATACGCGGTAAAACGGTTTGAATATCTGTTCTATCTCATCTTCTGGCACACCAGGACCGTCATCAGTTATCACAAATGTTATTTTATCTAGGTCACTGATTACCGCTAAATGAACTTGTTGATTAGCATAGCGCAATGCATTACGAATAACATTCTCTATAGCGCTGCCGAAGAGTGCTGGAAAACCTTTGATATCCAAGTCTGGAATAGGCTGATGACTGAAATTTTTGTCTAATTGCTCCGCCTCGAAAATAGCATCATCGCAAATAGGCTGTAACAGTGAGTCTAGATTAAATGATTCTTTGGTTGTGGCATTTAATTGTGTTTTCGATAAGTTTAATAGTGCTGCAATCATCTCTTCTAAACGCTGCGACTCATTATCAATACGCACGATCTCTTTGGTCTCACCATAATGGCGCTTAGATAATGCAACTGACATTTTCAGCCGTGTTAAGGGCGATCTCAACTCATGAGAGATATCACTCAATAAACGATGCTGAAGTGAAATATGTTCACGGATAGAAAGCATCATAGTACGTAGACTTCGCGCTAATTCACCAATCTCATCTTGTCTCTGAGTCGCTGGAACGACAGCATCTAAATTACCGTCGGTGATCTCGGATGCGGTTCTTTGTAATTTTTGTAATGGTTTCGAAATATGCCATGCGAGTAGTGCACATAACGGCATACTGACAAACATAGTAATGAAAAGTAATAGAAATGGCCTATCTAATACATTAATTAACCATATGTTGTGCTCTGCTGGTAACTGTTGTGCTGCATACAGCTGAAATTGTTCACCACGTAGTTTTATTGGTATTGGTCCAGTCATTAACCAGTTTTTATATTGTTTTACTTTCGGTTTCGGCGATTCTTCACTTTGCAAAATAAAGCGACGAATGGCTTTAGAAGCTTTGCTACTTGAAATGATATCGCCATTTTCACTAACCAAATAAAAATGTTTTGTCTGTGCTTCTTTAGGGGTTATTAACACTTGTAATGGGATGTTCGGATAGCGATCTGCAGAGCTAGAGATATTATGTGCAATGCTATTTAAAATGCTAGCTGAGCGCGGATCAAGTTGTTTCATGATTCGGCTATCTAAGGTTGGTAGTGCTATAACGACAGCAACCACAAGTAGTAGCATACACCAAAACCAGACAAAAATTTTAACGAACAGTTGATTCAATTTGCGACTCAGCACGTGTTAATAACCTTATTTCAAAAATAATAGAAGCGTAAGATGGGCTGGTTATGTATCTAGCCACATATAACCACGACCACGGAGCGTACGAATTCGCATTTTTTCATCTTTTCTTTCTGGTAACTTCTTACGTAAATTACTTAAATGCATATCAATACTACGGTCAAATGGTGTTAGCTTTTTCCCCAGTACTTGATCGCTTAAATCAGCTTTGGTTAGGATCGTACCAGGCGATGAGATTAGTGCCTCTAATAACATTAGCTCGGTACTGGTTAAGTCAAGCAGAATACTTTGACACCATGCCTCCTGGGTTCGGCTGTTTATTTCAATGTCTAAATGTGTCAACAATTCTGTTTTTTTGGTTGATGTCGTTGGCTCGATTCGACGTAATACAGCTTTAATTCGAGCTAATAGCTCACGATCACTAAATGGTTTTGGTAAATAATCATCGGCACCCATTTCCAAGCCAAGTACACGGTCAATTTCATCGCCTTTTGCGGTTAACATTAAGACCGGTGTGCTGTTATCTACTCGAAGTTTTTTTAATACTTCAAAACCGTTTAGTTTTGGCATCATGACATCTAAAAGTACCATATCATATTGACTACTTCTAATTGCGGCTAAACCCGCTTCACCATCATGTACCATATCGACATCGAAATCTTCGAGACTTAGAAATTCAGCGAGTAATTCGGCGAGCTCTTTATCGTCATCAATTAGTAATAATTTAGTCATATTAGGTACTCTGTTAATTGTTTTTATTGTATTAGGATACTGGGTTAAGCGGTAAATAATTCGAAGATTTACCTTGTTTTACATTTTTGTTTCAGCATTATAAAAAATAGTGATACCTAGTCAGTTTAACTAAGATCGTGTAATAAACAATGCAATCTTCAATTAAAGAGCTGAAGATTGTGAGGTGCTACGTAATTGCTTTATTTATGGTTTAGGCTTAATTACACAGTATTTATTACTACAATTTTAGATGAACGAACTAGGATTTAAGCCCTAATTATATCTATGTGTTGCTGCTATCCTAAAATAACAACAGAATATTTTTATTTTCCCTATTTTCTTTGATTTATAGGTTGTTTAAGTGAATAACTTCACGTTGTTTTTCTATTACCCCAGTTTATAATAAACGCATAGATAATATAAAGGGTAACTCTGTGATAGATTCTGATCATGAACAATTAATTAAACGAGCCAGTTATGCTTCTGTTGCTACAGCGGTCATTTTATTATGTAGTAAATTGTTTGTGTGGTTTGCCACTGGGTCGGCATCAATATTAGCCTCATTGACGGATTCATTTTTAGATATTGGTGCATCCATCATTAATTTGTTTGCTATTAAATATGCTTTAGAGCCAGCGGATGATGCGCATCGCTTTGGCCATGGTAAAGCAGAATCTTTAGCTGGATTAGTGCAATCAGCGTTCATTGTTGGCTCATCTATTTTATTAATGCTGCATGGTATTAGCGCATTATTAGATCCTCAGCCGATCGAACGTTCAGAGCTTGGTATCGCTGTATCCATTTTTGCGTTATTAGTCACTTTTATTTTAATTCGTTACCAAACGCATGTTGTGGCTAAAACCGGAAGTATTGCGATTAAAGCTGATTCACTTCATTATAAATCTGACTTGTGGCTTAATGCGACAGTACTTATTGCGCTTAGTTTATCTGCGTATGGTTTTTATTGGGTTGATGGATTAGCGACAATTTTGATATCCTGCTACATATTATACAGTGCGTACGAGATCGGTATGGAGTCAATTCAGACATTATTGGATCATGAATTACCGGCTGAAGATATTGATAAAATAACAGCGATTGTGGTAAATACGGAAAATGTACTCGGACTACATGAGTTACGAACGCGACAATCAGGCTATATGCGTTTTATTCAATTGCATATAGAACTGGATGATCACCTTACTCTGTTTCAGGCCCATGCGATTGCCGATAATGTTGAAACTAATTTACTCTGTGAATTTGTAAATACGGAAGTTCTCATTCATCAAGATCCAATCTCAATTGTAAAGATGAAAAATGATTAATATAAACGTGAATTCTAAATGTTGTAAAGGAATAAACATGGAAGATAAACTTTCAATGTCTTGGCTTAGAATTAGAGATGAAGCTAAATTATTGGTTGAGCAGGAACCGATGCTTGCTAGCTTCTTCCATTCAACAATACTAAATCACGACAGCTTAAAATGCTCATTAAGTTTCCAATTAGCCAATAAACTCGATAGTGCGACAATGCCTGCCATTTTATTACGCGAAGTGATTGAAGAGGCATTAAAAGCAGATCCTACTATTTTACATGCGGTGGGTGCGGATTTATGTGCAGTACAAGAGCGAGACCCAGCGGTTGAATATTTCTCGACACCGTTATTATATTTGAAAGGTTTTCTTGCTCTACAGTCTTATCGAGTTGCCCATTGGTTGTGGAACCAAAAGCGTGAAGCATTAGCGATTTATTTACAAAACCAAATATCAGTGGTGTTTGCTGTTGATATTCATCCAGCGGCTAGAATTGGCAAAGGTATTATGCTTGATCATGCAACTGGTATTGTTATTGGTGAAACAGCAATTGTAGAAGACGACGTGTCAATTTTGCAAAGTGTTACGCTAGGTGGTACAGGTAAAGAAAGTGGTGATCGTCATCCGAAAATTAGAGCGGGTGTAATGATTGGCGCTGGTGCTAAAGTGTTAGGTAATATTGAAGTCGGCAGAGGAGCCAAAGTCGGTGCGGGTAGTGTCGTGCTCGATCATGTACCTGAACATACGACTGTTGCTGGGGTTCCTGCTAAAGTTGTAGGTAGACCTGATTCTGAGATGCCTTCACTAGCGATGAATCAAACAATTTGATGTATTAATGCCAGCGCTCACAAACAAAAAGTTAATTCTGCTTAAGTGCATCATAATTTGACTAATAAGACTTGTTGTAGATTGACTAGCGTTGTATTCTTCTAGCAAGGGATAAGCCCTCTCAGCACAATATTGAATTCTTAAATTATGGGTGAAAAAATGAATTTTGACGTATTAGATAAATTAGAAAGTAAAGTACAAACGGCAGTTGATACCATTTCCCTATTACAAATGGAATTAGAAGAGCTAAAAGAAGAAAACAACCAATTATTAGCGAATAACTCTGAGCTTAAAAGTCAGCAAGATGTATGGCAAGATCGTTTACGTTCTTTGCTAGGCAGAATGGATGAAGTTCAAGAACTAGAAGAGTTAGAAGAAGAAGCATAATTTGATTCAGAGGTATGGTTATGGCTAACTTATACCTCTGTTTCTATATGTTTTTGCGTGTTACTCAATATCTAGCGCATCTGCAGATAGAATAATACCAGTGCTGTCGGCATAAACATGATCGTCAGGTAAGAATGTGACACCGCCAAAATTAACCGCCACATCTAGTTCACCTGTTCGATTATCATCTGCACCAACAGGAATAGAAGCAAGGCTCTGAATTCCAATATTAATATCGTCTAGCTGATCGACTTCTCGAATACTACCGTAAACAATAATGCCTTCCCATTCATTCTCGAATGCCAGTTGGGCAATATCAGAATCAATTAATGCTCTTCTTAATGAACCACCACCATCAATGAGTAGAACTCTACCTAATCCGGCTTGTTGAACTGTTTCAGCAATCAGCCCTAAACTTTCAAAGCATTTAATTGTGGTTATTTGACCACCGAATGATGACTTTCCACCGAAATTCATGAACATAGGTTCAACAACATCAATCATATCTGTATAAATGTCGCATAGTTCAGAAGTATTGTATTCCATGAGCAGCACCTTTTAATAAAGAAAGTTAGGTCATTAGCAATAAATCATAGCACTGTTAGCATATAAATTAAGCCTTTATTATCATTCGATAAATCAAAATTTGGCTTGCGACATAAAAATATAAGCAGTGTTCAGTAAATATCTCTCTAATCCCAAATAGTACGATGTGATGGTCTATTCTTATGATAATAGAGTAGATTGTCGATGAGGGGATCGTTATGGCGATTATTAATGCGTTAACTATCAATGTGGAAGATTATTTTCAAGCCCCCGCTTTTCAATACTGTATTAAGGAAAAAGATTGGAGTCTACTCTCACCTCGCATTGAATATGCAGTAGATAAAATTTTATTATTATTAAGTGATCATAATGTGACAGCCACATTTTTTGTTTACGGTTGGACGATTATTCACTTTCCTTCGATGTTAAAAAAAATAGCAGAACAGGGACATGAACTTGCATATCGACATTATAGCCTGCCCGATACGCAGCATTTCAATAAGCGTAAAATTATTGAAGATTTAAACCGTTATAAAGATCTGTTATCACAAGTCATTGGCCACCGTATCATTGGGTATCGGAGTGATACAAAATTATGCTGTGCGACCTCGGCGTGGTTAGAAGACGAATTAATCTTGGCTGGTTATGAATATAGCTGTGCTAGTCGGGTTCGTAGAGTGGATGTACAAGCGGAGCCTATTGAGTCTGTATTTAGGGATTTTCAGCATTTAAATGTATCAACCCATAAAGTCTTAACTAAGCGATATGAAATTATTAATACCAATAGTATCCGTTTTAGAAAATATGAATCAAGTCGTAAGCTAGTCAGCCAGTTTATGGAAGAAACGAAAACACCTGTGCTAGGGTGTATTTCAACTTGGGTCATGGACAACCAACAACCGAACATTAGAGCAGATAACTTATTTAAAAAATGGTTACACGATTATCACCGTCGTGAGGCGCCCCTCCTTCTACACCAACTATTTTCTGATTATCGCTGGCAAACAATTAGTGATATATATCTGCGGAAAGTATTACAACTTAACAGTATAAAAAAGAGGAAAGGACGCTGTGTAAGTTAATGATAAGGATATTATGAGAATGAAAATTTTACACGTGATCGAAAGTGGTGGTTTTTATGGTGCTGAAAGAGTTTTAATTGAATTAATGCTCGGTTTGAAGGTACTTGGGCATGAAGCCGCTTTGCTTAGCTTTGGTTATAAAGGACAGGCAGAAAAAGAGTTTGAAACAATTTGTCGCCAATACGGCATAACGGTCAATTTAATTAGGGTAAATAAACTCGAATATTTTTGTATCAGTCATTATATAAAAAAATTTGCCGAGAAAAATAGGTTTGATATTGTCCACTCTCACGGTTATAAATTCAATATACTGTTTGGTTTGATGTTGAAACGAAACCGCTTTAAATGTTTTTGTTCAACCGTACATGGTTATGTATCCGCACCTAGATTTAGTAAAATGGCATTTTATCAATATTTGGATAAGTACTCATTAAAGCAATTAAATCGGGTTTTTCTTGTTAGTCAGCACATGACTAATCTACCAAGTGTTCAAGGGTTAGAAGCAAACCAATATACGGTTATTGAGAATGGTATCGGTGGTTACATGCCGATGTGTGAGATTGAAGAGCGTTTAAGTACTTTTTTACATAATAAAACAACACGATTAATGGCTGTAGGTCGTCTTGCTGTTGAAAAAAGTTTCGATACACTTATCGACGCATTACCCAAGTTGATAAAAAATGATCCGAATACTGTACTTGTTATATTTGGTGCCGGTAGGGAGGAGTATCGATTACGAGAAAAAATCAGGACGTTGGATTTAGATGAACATGTCCTACTATTTGGCTTTGTAGAATCACTACCAAGTTATTTTAGCCATTTTGATGTTTTCGTTATGCCCTCTATTACAGAAGGTACACCAATCGCTTTACTAGAAGCTATGCAGGCTAGAGTTCCTTGCGTTGTTACTAATGTTGGCGGTATGCCACATATGCTGGCACATGGTCGTGGGGGGTGGATAGTTCCACCTAAAGATCCCGATGCCTTACAGTCTGCAATAACCAAAAGTTTGATTCATAGTCAAAGCCAAATTAAAACTACCTTTGCTTATGACCGTGTTATGCATGAATTTAACTACCTTCATATGAGTCGACAATATCTAAACGCTTATCACAATTTGCTGATTCGCTCTTCTTAATGCAATTGACCTTACCTCAACTGGAATGCTTATCATTATTTTCTTTTTTTTAGGATCTTCTGATGACATTTATTGCTAAAATTTTAAAACCTGTCTTACTCACTAGTAGTTTAATTGGTAGTGCTGCATTGGCTGAAGAGATGACTGTATATAAATCGCAGTATTGTGGTTGCTGTACAGAGTGGGCTGAGCAAATGGAAGATGCGGGATTTTCATTAACGGTTATTAACAATGAATATATGAGTGATGTAAAGAATCAATATGGCGTACCTCATAACCTGCGATCTTGTCATACAGCAATAGTTAATGATTATACTATCGAAGGCCATGTTCCTGCCGCTGATATCAAGAAGCTATTAGCTCAGAATAAAAGAGTCACTGGCATTGCAACTCCCGGCATGCCACAGAGTGCACCAGGTATGGATGTTCCCGGCGCGAGTGATGCATATCAAGTCGTAGCCTTTAATAAAGCGGGTATGCAGTATGTCTATAATGAATACAATCAGAAATAGATTACTTCTTATACGTTAAGGTGTGTTTAACAGCTTGGTAACGCGGATTCTTGGTTTTTAGTGACTAATTAATGAAATCACTTGCTTGAAGTCATTAGTTCTCTATAATGCGACCTCACTGACACGGCAACAGCCGCTAAGTAAAGGTGTTTATCAGTATCGAAAGTTACTTTTTAAACTTCCTGAAATAAAGTGCAAATATGTACTTGACTTCGAAATTGGTTTGCGTAGAATACGCAGCCTGACTACGACGGATGACGTCAAGGTCAATGCTCTTTAACAATTTATTCAAGCAATCTGTGTGAGCACTTGCAGAGATATAATGACCAAAAATTATATCAATGTAATTGTGAACATTAAATTAAATCGAAAGATTTGGTTTTATAAACAAC
>Ga0209291_1001268_pt1 | contig 22791 bp, 16 predicted proteins | sample GOMGulsemesocosm_FD_184633 | JGI IMG/M metagenome (GOLD analysis project Ga0209291, IMG submission 184633) | Methane-oxidizing microbial communities from mesocosms in the Gulf of Mexico - GOM9B Gulf of Mexico (SPAdes) (version 2) | ecosystem: Environmental > Aquatic > Marine > Cold seeps...
GTACCAGCCGAATCAATCCGCACGTTTAAATCACTAAATTGTGCTTTTTTTTTCAATACGGCTTCCGCTGTTGGTGAGCGACAAATGTTGCCCATGCATACCATCAAAATTGAATAGTCGTGCTTTTTCTCTTTTCTATTAAACATCAAAAATATTCCCTGCGATGTGCTTAAACCATGAGTTATGTGCAATGCACTTTCTAATAGTCATCGATTTTGTATCCGTTATCTTATACCAGTTTTAGTACATCAATGGTGTTTTTGTTCGATCGACTCAGCAACAGCCTTATACCGCTGTCATTATTAGAAAGTGTAATCACGCCTGAAACGTTGGAAGTATCGATAGTCGGTTGGACATCATTATTTGGTGACGGGTACTAGGGATATGATGAGGCGAAATCACCCTAAGTGACTTCGCCGTAGCGTGTAATGATTAGTATGTGTAGCTAAGTTGGAGGCTTACTTGCGAGCCAGCATCACTTCGATAAACTTGACGACCTTGCTGTTGATATTCATTCACTTCCCCTAGCAGGTTTTTAAGCTTCAATTTGAAAGACAAACTTTCTAACGGGAAGTAGTTATAGCTAAAGTCTAGGCTATGAAACGGCTGCTCATAAACATCATCTAAACCGCCGCGACCACCATAAGCGATGCGCTTACCAAAGACGTTATACACCAGCGTCGCGTTGTGACTTTCATTTGGCGAATCAAAGCTCAACTGAACGTTGGTGACCCAAGGAGAGTGTCCTGTCATACGCCGTGATGTATTGGTTGGGTCAATCTCACCATTGGCTGCTATCTTAATTTCAGACTCGCTCAACGTAACATTACCACTGATAAAGAAATGCTGCCAAATACTCTTATCGCCACCAAGAAAGTCTAACGAGTGTAAAAATTCAGTTTCAATACCGTACATGTTACCTGAATCGGCATTATAGAATTTTAGCTGCCGCCCCGCTTCAGAGATACGTTGAATAGGCTCGATAGGCGCATCGATGTCTTTATAGAACAAACCGACACTAAAGTTATTACCATCTTCGCTATACCATTCCCAGCGGCTATCGACATTATATATATCTGAGCTTTTGAGAGCCGGGTTACCAAAGAAATCGAAACCAGTGACCGGATCTTGAAAGCGAACCGGCGATACTTCTCGTAGGTCTGGCCGTACGATTGTTTTACTCGCCGCAAAACGCCATTGAGTGTTATCTGTTTGCTTCCAGGTCAATGACATCGACGGGAAGAGGCCATCCTCATTAACAATATAATCAGTTAAGGCATAGCGTCCACCCTCATCTGAAATCTCCCCTTTTGGCTCGAGCGGCAATGTCACACGGCGAAAGTCTTCATAACGAATGCCGGCATAAAAACGCCAAACGTCATCAAAGTCTAAGTCGATACTGATAAAGGCCGCATCGTTGAGCTCTGCCGCGACATAATCTTCGGTATCAGTCGACGCATCTTGTAACTGAATATCGAGCACATTGTTGTTAATGTGTGCGTCACTTAAGATTTGTCCAAAGTCTTGCGTCAATATTTGACCTTGAGCGTCACTCGGACTCAAGCCAATATCAAAACCTAACCGGGTGGCATAACTTTCTCGAGTACGTTCAAAGTACTGGTAACCAGCACTAACTTTAACCAAAACATTGTCGAGTTCAATAGGTAAATTTAATTGCCACCCGTAGTTAACAGTATCATCGTCAAGCTGACTAAAGACATATTTTGGTGCATCTTGGGTGTTTAAATTACGACTTAACACCTCGTCAGATTGGTCTAGAATAACGTTATAGGTATAAGATAATTCACTGGGCGCACGACGTGCTGAACGTGCAATTGAATATTGCCACATCAATTCAAGATCCCACCAGTCCTCCAAGTAATGCTCGCCTTTTAACTGGTTACTGGCCAAAGTCCGTTGCTGAAAGTTAAGATCATAAACTTGCAATGCGTTGGGCTCGCCTAAGGTATCGATTGTTTGTTCAATCGCAACCGAGGCAATATCAGATGTATCACTTAGGTAAGTACTAAAACTTTCAATTTTATGATTGTCGTTAAACTCAAACCCGAGGTTTAACATCGCGGACATCTGGACATTCGAATCAGTCCCTTGATAGTGCTTTTCATTTTCAACTTGCGTTTGTGATTCATCGCCGTCGAGTTCGATATCTATCTTGTTAAAGTTCTTATCACGTTTGTTATAGGACACAGCCCCAACCACGCCCAGCGTCGACACATCGCCAATATCCCAGCTACTGCCTAATGCTAGATTGGCGTTAAGGGCCGGCGCGCTGCTGTCGGTCGTTAGTGTCATATCACGGTGTAAATCGAGTGCCAAATCACGATTGAGTTGTTGCGCGCTACTAAAATCAATTTGTCCGGCCGAGCCAGTCACGATATCAATCGGGCTAATACCGCCATATTGTGTAGTCGTTTCGCCAATACTTTGCGGCAGAGCACGCGTGCCATCATCGGTACCACGCGACGATGAACCGCCATTATACGAGTAGCTATCATCGCTATCGTTACTGTTAAATGTTGTGCCGATTGTTACTTTGGCGAAGGGCTGGATCGGAGTCGATTTTGTTCTAATATCGACATGACCACCACCAAATGCAGCTGGCATATGCGCTGATGCGCTTTTTTGAACCGACAAGGACTCGATGATCGATGCCGGAAACATATCTAATGGTACAACGTTACGGGTAGGATCTGGGGACGGAACGATGGCGCCATTGAGCGAGGTACTTGAATAGCGCTCACCGAGACCGCGTACATAGATAAACTTGCCGTCTTTAAGCGTTAGCCCCGTGATACGGCGTAGTGCACTCGCCGCACTACTATCACCGGTACGTGATATTTGCGCCGCGCCCATAATATCGGTCACTGCGACTTGCTCTCGTCGTTCAGCCATCGCTTCCGATGCGGAACTATGAAGTCGTCCAACGACTAATACTGTTTCTATCGGGAAATATTCTGGGTCAGTTTTATCTTCTGTAGCGCTTGCAGTCGCTGTAGCACTTGCAGCCGCCGTAGCACTGAGTGCTTGGCCACTGACTAACGTTGTTAACATTATCGCCGAAGCTACTGCTAGGCTAAGTTTATTTGGGCCAAATGTCAGCTGAGTTTTCATACTTACTATCCTGTATGCGATTCAAAGAAGCCGTGTCAAACACGGCTTGTAACGATGATGGAGTGATTATTGTGCGGTGTAGACCCAGCCTTGACGCCAGTCATTGCTAGCATCAAACGCGCCAATGAAATCGGTGGATTCGAAGAAGCTATCGCTAACGCTCATATCCTTACCCATGCCTAATACGGTGGTATCAGACGCGCTTGGCATGCCGTTAGTCAGCATCACGGCAGTCGTTGCGTTACCGGTTTGATTAGCGAACCATGTCGCGACATCGATAGCGTCAGTAGTCGCATCGTTGCTTGAACTGTATTTAAACGGTTCGTTACAATCGATAATCGAGTGTTCAATGGTTAATAATTCATTATTAACGTTATCGACCAAATCAGCGTAAGTACCATCGAGTTCTAAACACTCTCCTGTTTCTGTATCATCCGTTGAGCCTTTGCGACCTTGGACTAGCATATTATTTAGTGATGCACCGGTGGCAACACGCAATAAGATACCTTCGCCGTTATCACCACTTGCGTTTGCAGTATCAACGCCTGGCAAGATAGTGAAGTTAGCTAACGTAGGTTGTGATACCGGCGTATCACCGGTGCCTTTATGGCTGTCCCCTTCGATGCCACGATTGGCATTGCCATCTTCATGGGTAATGTAAACAAATTGTGCTTTACCCTGCCACCCGTTGGTCCAATCAAGGCTGTCATCGAAGTTGTCACTCAAGTAGACGTATTTAAGGTTTACGGCACCGCCCCAAAATTCAACACCATCATCACCATTTGCATGGACTTGAATATGGTCGACCTGGGTACCGCTACCAACGGCCGCAAACGAGATACCGTTCATTTCTTGCGTGTCATTCACTTTAAAGCCAGCGTACTTAACAACGACATAGCTCAATTGACCGCTGCTGTCGGTATTATCATTACCACCATACGGCAAGCTGCCCACTTCAAACGCCACATCACACGCGTTAGCATCGTCACATTTGTTGGTTAAGCCGTTACCTAATAACACTAGGCCGCCCCACTGACCGCGTGCAGGCTCAGCACCGTTAATGACATCCTGTTGTGAAGTCATGATAATCGGTAGCTCAGCGCTGCCTTTTGCGATGATTTTTGAGCCACGGCTAACCGAAATATAACTATCACTGGTTGCAAATAATTCAACGCCAGCTTGAATTGATAGGGTCGCAGAGTCGCTATTATCACCACCAACGACAACCGCGCCGCCATCAATTTTATACATCACGTTTTGACCGGCCAATAACGTCGTATTAGACGTTACATTCCCCTCAAGCGTACAAACCATCGTTACATCACTATCATTATATAATCCCGCAACGACAGACTCTTGCATGGTGCCGACAGGGCAAGAGGTTAGCACTGGCAACGTAGTAGGTGTTACTGTTGCGCCAATCGCCGTTGTCCACCCCATCGTCCAATCTGTGCTGCCATCGAATGCACCAATGTAATCGGCATTATCAAGGCGACTATCAGTATTGGCTAAATCAGTGTAGCCAGCAGTAAGGGCAACCGATGATGAATTTGGCATAAAGCCGCTCAAGTCTGATGCACCAACTAGATTGCCGTCTTGCCCTAAGAACCAAGCGGCAACATCTAGTGCCAATGTCCGGCCTTCATCGACATCAACTTTTGCATCTTTAAAAGGTTCAACACAATCAATCAAACTGTTGTTAATGGTTAATGAGCCACCGTTTGCCGTATTAACGGTATTATCATCGTTAACTTCCAAACACTCACCAGAGTCAACATCTCCCTTCACCAATAGATTATAAGCGTGCGCACCAGTGCCTTTACGGAACAAAATACCCTCGGCGTCATCACCACCACTATTGGTGCCATTGGCCACTTCAATCGTAATATTTGCCAGCGCAGGCATCGACAACGGTGATGTGTTCGCGTCACTATTGCTATCAGCTTCGATACCACGGTTTGAACCGTTATCGGCTTGACGAATGTAAACGTGCTGTGCGCTTCCTTGCCAACCATTGGTCCAATCGAGGCTGTCATCGAAATTTTCAGTTAGCACCACATGTGATACTGAAACATTACCGCCCCAAAACTCTAAACCGTCATCATTATTCATATGAACTTGAATGTGGTCGACCGTTGTACCAGAACCAACACCACCAAAGCTAATGCCATTCATTTCTTGCGTATCATTAATCTTAAAACCACCAAACTCAACACGAACATAGCTTAACGTCCCTGAATTATCTGCGGTATCATTACCGCCATAACTATGACTACCCACTTCAAATGCCGCGTCACAAGCCGCTAGATCAGGGCATGAGTTAACCGGCGCGTTACCCAATAACACGAGACCGCCCCACTGGCCGACATCCCCTTGCTGGCCCATGGCACTTTCTCTTGAGGTAAAAACAATTGGCTGAGATATTGTGCCTTGCGCGTTAATTTGAGAACCGCGGCTAATCACTAAATACGCATCATCGCCACCGATGATTTTGGTGCCAGCACGAACTTCCAGCGTTACTGCGGCGCTATTATCACCACCGGTGATCACGGCGCCATCGAGTTCCCATATAACATCATTACCCAACACAATGGTGTCAGTATTCTGACCGCCAGTATCGCCACTTCCAACCGTCGACGCGGTGGTCACTGGTGCCAAGGTACCGCTTAGCGTCCACACCTCTTTGCCGTCAATCGACAGGCTGGTATTACGCGTGGCAAAACCACTGTAAGCTTGTTGCTGTGCCGTTTGAGTCGTCGTTGTTGGTTCTACCACCACAACTTCGCTACCTTTGGTATCAATATTAATATCACCACCACAACCCGCTAATGCCATTGCCGAAGTAACTGCTGCTAATTTAAATATATGTTTTAATTCCATTTCCAACTCCAAGATTACGTAGTGTTTTAATATTTGTTGGCAAGAATTTAGCGCGAATATATGACACAACAAGGTGAATTTTATGTCAGATTGATGTAGTTATTACGACAGATATATGACATAGGCGGAAAAGCCAGATGATTTTCAATCGCAATACTTAAAGGGGATTTCAGTCAATAAAAAAGCCCCTAACCATGAGATTAGGGGCTGTTAGCTAAGGCGACGTTACCATCACCTTACAATATAATTGTTTAAATTATAGTTTGTCAGCGTTTTCGCTAAGGTAGCTCGCTACGCCAGCTGGAGATGCGTCCATCCCTTTATCACCTTCTTTCCAACCCGCTGGACATACTTCGCCAACTTCTTGGTGGAATGCAAGTGCGTCAACCATACGAAGCATTTCATCTACGTTACGACCTAATGGTAAATCGTTAACTACTTGATGACGTACGTTACCTTCTTCATCGATAAGGAAAGAACCACGGAAAGCAACACCAGCTTCTGGATGCTCAACATCGTAGTCTTGACAGATAGTGTGCTTAACATCAGCAACTAGTGTGTAACGAACTGGGCCGATGCCGCCTTCGTTTACAGGCGTGTTACGCCATGCATTGTGGCTGAACTGAGAATCGATTGAAACACCGATAACTTCAACGCCACGTTTTTGGAATTCTTCGAAACGATGGTCAAAAGCAAGAAGCTCTGAAGGACATACGAATGTGAAATCTAGTGGGTAAAAGAAGATAACCGCTTTTTTACCTTTGATTGTTTCGCTTAGGTTAAATGAATCAACGATTTCGCCGTTACCTAGAACAGCTGCTGCGGTAAAGTCCGGTGCAGGACGACCTACTAATACGCTCATAATAATCTCCGTTTTGAGTTTATGCCCAATGATTTGGGCGAATAAAAATTTGTGCTATACGCTGACGAATTACTCGCCAGTTGCGTACTTTTCTGCTGTTTCTTTTAGCAGTGGTGCAAGTTCACCTTGCTGATACATTTCTAAAATAATGTCACAACCGCCAACAAGCTCGCCGTCTACCCACAATTGTGGGAATGTTGGCCAATCTGCATATTTAGGCAATTCAGAACGAATGTCAGGATTTTGTAGGATATCAACAAATGCAAATTTTTCACCACAGCTCATGATTGCTTGTGATGCTTGTGCTGAGAAACCACAGTTAGGTAGCTTTGGTGAACCTTTCATGTACAAAATAATTGGGTTTGAGCCTATTTGCTCTTTGATTTGCTCGATAGTATCCATTGTTGGTCCTTTGATTGCTGCTAGAGGTTAATACAACCTAATAATAAGAGGATTATACCTGTTCCAGTAACGACACTAAACCCTAATCTTGGTACGGGTTTATGCTTTATAAAATTTGTTGGCAAAGAGTACATTCATTTTTGACCAGAATCAATTTGTTGATGTATTATATCCCCGAATAATAATTAATGTGAGCCTACAATAGGCAGTTTATCTAGGAGATAACGACAATGGCGTTTGAATTACCAGCACTACCATATGCAATCGATGCATTAGCACCACATATTTCACAAGAGACTCTAGAGTTTCACCATGGCAAACACCATGCAACTTATGTTGCTAAGTTAAATGGCCTAGTTGAAGGAACAGATCTAGCAAACAAATCACTTGAAGAAATCGTTAAGACTTCTGAAGGTGGCGTATTTAACAATGCTGCACAAATCTGGAACCATACATTCTACTGGAACAGCCTAAGTCCAAACGGCGGCGGCGCTCCTACTGGCGCACTTAGCGATGCTATCAACGCAACATTTGGTTCATTTGAAGCATTCGTAGCAGCGTTTAATGACAAAGCAGTTAACAACTTCGGCGCAAGCTGGACTTGGTTAGTTAAGAAAGCTGACGGCACCCTAGAGATTGTAAACACTAGCAATGCTGCAACGCCATTAACTGACGCTAGCGTAACGCCGCTAATGACTGTTGATCTGTGGGAACATGCCTACTACATCGATTACCGCAACGTACGCCCTAACTACCTTAACGGTTTTTGGGCGCTAATTAACTGGGAATTTGCAAGCGCAAACTTTCAAGCTTAATTAACACATAAAAAGTAAAAAAGGAGCTCACACGGCTCCTTTTTTTGTGCCTAAATTTTATAAATTTGGGAATTTTATCGCTGTTATTAGGGTCTACCTATAATGTAGCTACTAAAAATAAATGTTGATTTTTCTTCATTAACCGGCATTTTTGAGCTAACTTTAAATAAGATAGGGAATTAATATGGCTTAGGTTGAAGTCGTTAAATAAGCCATCGCAAACTCGAGAGGAGAGGAATGCTATGTCTATATTTAATCATTATCAAGACCGTTATGAGTCCACCAAAGAAGAAGAGTACAGTCTTCAGGAATTTCTTCAATTATGTAAAAGTGATAGTAGCTGCTACGCCAGTGCGGCTGAACGATTGCTCCTTGCGATCGGCGAACCCGAAGTTGTTGATACCGCAACAGATCCGCGACTAAGCCGGATCTTCTCTAACCGCGTCGTCAATCGTTACCCCGCCTTTAATGAGTTTTATGGCATGGAAGATGCCATCGAACAAATTGTTGCCTATTTAAAGCACTCTGCGCAAGGTCTTGAAGAGAAAAAACAAATCATCTACCTGCTTGGTCCTGTTGGCGGCGGTAAGTCCTCCCTCGCTGAGAAGCTAAAAAGTTTAATGCAACAAACACCCATTTATCGCCTCAAAGGTTCGCCAGTCAATGATCATCCATTAGCATTATTTGATGTCGAACAAGACGGTGAGATTATTAAAAACGAATATAATATTCCTAAACGATATCTTAATACCATCATGTCACCATGGGCTGTGAAGCGTTTACATGAATATGGTGGCGATATCAGCCAATTTAAAGTCGTCAAATCATACCCTTCCATTCTCGATCAGTTAGCCATCGCGAAAACAGAACCTGGCGATGAAAACAATCAAGATATTTCAGCATTAGTGGGTAAAGTAGACATCCGAAAACTTGAACATTATGCCCAAGATGACGCCGATGCTTACGCCTATTCCGGCGCCTTATGCCGTGCCAATCAAGGAATAATGGAATTTGTAGAGATGTTTAAAGCGCCAATCAAGGTGCTTCATCCTCTGTTAACCGCTACGCAAGAGGGAAATTACAACGGTACAGAGGGTATTTCAGCGATCCCATTCAATGGCATCATTCTCGCTCACTCCAATGAAAGCGAGTGGAAAACATTTCGCTCCAACAAGAACAATGAAGCATTCTTAGACCGCGTTTACACGGTACAAGTACCGTATTGTTTACGTGTCACCGAAGAAATGAAGATCTATCAAAAACTATTACAGCACTCTGAACTTGTTGACGCGCAATGCGCGCCTGACACCCTCAAAATATTAGCGCAATTTAGTATTTTATCGCGGCTGCATCTGCCGGAGAACTCGAATATTAACTCGAAAATGCGCGTCTACGACGGTGAAACATTAAAGGATACAGATCCCAGTGCTAAGTCGATTCAAGAATATCGCGATGCTGCCGGCGTTACAGAGGGAATGAACGGCTTATCAACGCGCTTTTCCTTTAAAATATTGTCCCGGGTATTTAACTTTGACCAAAACGAAGTGGCCGCTAATCCGGTGCATTTGTTCTATGTGCTAGAGCAGCAAATAGAGCGAGAACAATTTAGTGACGAGGTTAGTGAACGTTACTTAGAACATTTAAAAGGTTATTTAATCCCACAGTATATTGAATTTATCGGTAAAGAGATTCAAACGGCTTACCTCGAGTCATACTCAGAATACGGTCAAAACATCTTCGACCGCTACGTTATCTACGCCGACTTTTGGATTCAAGATCAAGAATATCGCGACCCTGAAACCGGCCAACTGTTCGACCGTAGCGCGTTAAATGATGAATTAGAAAAAATAGAGAAACCAGCAGGTATTAGCAATCCCAAAGATTTCAGAAACGAAATCGTTAACTTTGTGTTGCGTGCTAAAGCGAATAATTCTGGCAACAATCCTAATTGGACCAGCTATGAAAAGCTGCGCACAGTGATTGAAAAGAAAATGTTCTCCAATACCGAAGACTTACTACCTGTAATTTCATTTAACAACAAAACCTCAACAGACGATCAACGAAAACATGCCGATTTTGTCGAGCGGATGACCGACAAAGGATACACCCAAAAACAAGTCAGACTCTTAACAGAGTGGTATCTACGAGTCCGCAAGTCATCATAAAATGGAGGAGGCGTTATGGCACATTTTATCGACCGCCGACTCAATGGTAAAAATAAGAGTTCGGTCAACCGCCAGCGTTTTATTCGTCGCAATAAGGCGCAAATAAAACGTTCGGTCAGCGATGCTGTGACCGACCGTAGTGTCACCGACATTGATACTGGCGAGCAAATAACAATCCCTCGCAAGGATTTACATGAACCCTTCTTCCATCAAGGCCAAGGGGGCGTAAGGGAGCGTGTTCATCCCGGCAACGATAAATTTCAACGTGGCGATAAGATAGAGCGGCCAAAATCCGGTGGCGCTGGCGATGGTTCAGGCGAAGGCCAAGCCAGTGATACAGGCGAAGGAAGCGATGAATTTTCCTTTGAGATATCCCGCGATGAATATCTCGACTTATTGTTTGAAGATCTCGAACTGCCAAATCTTGAGAAAAAAGAAACCACCAATATTGAAGACTGCAAAATTGTACGCGCCGGTTATTCTAGTGTTGGCTTACCCAATAACATCAATATTATTCGAAGTTTAAGGAAGTCCCAAGCGAGGCGCATTGCGCTTTGTGCCAGCAAGCGCCGTGAATTACGCGTGCTCGAACAACGGTTATCTGAACTGCTAGCGCTGTCGCCTAACGAAACAAACGCGCTAGAAATTACGCAGCTCGAAATCGATATTAGCGCATTGAAAAAACATATCGAACGCGTGCCCTTTATTGACGATTTTGATTTACAGTTCAACAATTACATTAAGCAGCCTAACCCATCCTCTCAGGCGGTAATGTTTTGTTTGATGGACGTGTCGGGCTCAATGGATCAAGCGACCAAAGATATTGCTAAACGCTTTTATATTCTGCTCTATCTTTTTCTATCACGTAATTATCAAAAAATTGAAGTGGTGTATATCCGCCATCACACCCAAGCGAAAGAAGTCGATGAACAAGAGTTTTTTTATTCCCAAGAAACTGGCGGCACTATAGTGTCGAGCGCCCTTAAACTCATGCATAGTATTCAACAATCGCGCTACCCAGCCCAACAATGGAATGTCTATGCCGCACAGGCTTCTGATGGCGATAATTGGAGTGATGACACGCCACTTTGTCATCAATTATTACAGCAACAAATTTTACCCAATATGCGCTATTTTAGTTATATCGAGATCACTAACCATTCACATCAATCGTTATGGGATGCTTATGAGAAACTCACTAAAACCCAGCCAGCGTTTGCGATAAAACACATCAAAGAAGTCAGTGATATTTATCCTGTGTTTAGAGCGCTATTTAGCAAGAAAACCGCTCGATAACCTCACATAATCTTGATAAGGAATCGCGATGAATAATCCTAACCGACTAGATGACGGCTCAGAGTGGACTTTTGACAAGCTCGATAGCTATCACGATAAGATCAAGGCGATTGCGCAGCGCTATCGACTCGACACCTACCCAAACCAAATTGAGATTATTACCTCAGAGCAAATGATGGATGCCTATTCAAGCGTCGGGATGCCAATCGGCTATAGTCATTGGAGCTATGGCAAGAAGTTTATTCAAACCCAACAAGGCTATCATCGGGGACAAATGGGGCTGGCCTATGAAATTGTGATTAATTCCAATCCCTGTATCGCTTACTTAATGGAAGAAAATTCAATGACAATGCAGGCATTAGTAATTGCACATGCCTGTTATGGACACAATTCATTTTTCAAAAACAACTATCTATTTACCACCTGGACCGATGCCGACTCAATAATCGATTACCTTGTCTTTGCCAAGCAATTTATTGCTCAATGCGAAGAAAAGCATGGTATCGAAGCGGTCGAAGATCTCTTAGACTCTTGTCATGCGTTAATGAACCTAGGCGTTGATCGCTATAAACGCCCGACTAAGATCTCGATTCACGATGAACTGATGCGCCAACAAGAACGGGAAGAATACCTGCAATCGCAAGTCAATGACTTGTGGCGAACGGTGCCGAAGCCAGCACCAGATGACGCGTTGATTAAACAACGATTCCCGAGTGAGCCGCAAGAAAATATTCTGTATTTTATTGAGAAAAATGCCCCGCTGCTATTACCTTGGCAGCGGGAAGTAATGCGTATCGTACGTAAAATATCACAGTATTTTTACCCCCAAAAACAAACACAAGTAATGAATGAGGGCTGGGCCACCTTTTGGCACTACACTATTTTAAACACCCTGTATGACGATGGTCATGTCGGTGAAAAATTCATGTTAGAGTTTTTACATCACCACACCAATGTTGTCCATCAACCCGCTTACAACAGCCCGCACTATAGCGGCATCAATCCCTATGCGTTGGGTTTTTCGATGTTTATTGATATACGAAGAATATGTGAAGACCCCACTGAAGAAGACTACCATTGGTTTCCTGATATTGCAGGGTCAGACTGGCTTGATACATTGCATTTTGCCTGTAAAAACTTTAAAGATGAAAGTTTCATCAGTCAATATCTCTCCCCTCACCTGATCAGAAAGATGAAATTATTTAGCGTTACCGATGACAGTGATAATGATTTTGTGTTGGTTGATTCAATTCATAATGAGACAGGTTATCGCGCGATCCGAGAAAACCTCGCTAATCAGTATAATTTGAGTAATTTAGAGCCCAATATTCAGATCTATGATGTTCAAGTCGACGGTGATCGATCAATGACATTGCGCTATTACCCGCACCAATCAGTCCCCTTGGGCGATAGTATTGAGCAGATGCTCAAGCACCTTTATCGTGTGTGGGGCTTTGAGGTAAAACTCGAACAAAAAAACACCGATGGCGAGATAGAGACTCTCGCCACCTGTCCAACGCGCGCCAAGAAAAGTTAGTCGATAAGTTTTGCGATCTTATCGCCTAATAATTGGTGTCGCCATCCCGTCATTAAGACAGGTAGTGCGGCACTTTTAGCGTCTTCATTTTTCCAATGATACGATAGCACTTCATGAATTAATTTCTTAGAGGCAATGATCTCTTTAGGAATGCTAACTTCATTAGCAACGGCTTCAACCTGAGCCTTAATCACCTTAAAGGATTGCTTATATTTCGGGTAATCAATCAACCGCGTTATTCTTTGTGGTAAAGGGCTAACGTCTTGCCCTTGCTCGATAAGTTGTAATACCTTCTTGCCATAACGTTTAATCATCATCGGATGAATGCCTTCAATCGCGCGGATACCGTTAAGACTAGTGGGCATCTGCTTGGCAATCGCGAATATTTCACTATCTTTAACCACAAAACCCTGCGCCATATTACGCTTGATAGCTTCTTCTTGACGCCATTTTGCAAGTAGTTGTAGTACCGCCAGCTGTGATGGTTCAAGTTGCCATGCGTTGTTAATATCTAGGTATTTCAGCGATGCCGCGACAGCACTGGTTTTAATCGCTAGACGGGCACACTCTTCAAGACAAATGTCGAGTTTACCAGCATCAATAACGCGCTCGAGTAGCGATTGATACAGTTCAAACAAATAATGGACATCGTTGGCGGCATAATTTAATTGCGCCTCACGTAACGGCCTAGCCAGCCAGTTTGTTCGCGATTCACCCTTATCGAGTTCAATATCACAAAATTCTTTAACCAGTTTAGCATAACCAAGACTGGCACCGAGGCCAACTAATGCAGCGGCGACTTGGCTGTCAAACAGAGGACTGACATTAACATTGGCATAATGTCTAAACACTTCAAAATCTTCACTGCCCGCATGAACTACTTTCATGATATGGGGCGCATCCAATAGTGCCCAAAATGCACTAAGATCATCAATCGCTAGCGGATCAATCAAGGCCAACGTTTTGCCATCATAGGCTTGAATCAACCCCAAAGCAGCATGATAAGTACGCTCTCGTACAAATTCAGTATCTAAAACAAGTAGCTGGGCTTTGTTGTACTGCTGGCATAATGTATTTAATGACGCTTGATCATCGATATAACGGTAAGTAACCACGTATTCATTCCTATTGGTGATGCAGACATAAAAATGCCAGCACTAAGGCTGGCAAGTATATCGTATTTCAGCAAACAGTGACGGCTTAACTCGCCAGTTTTTTGATTTCTTCTTCGCGAAGTGTACGTCTTAAGATTTTACCGACGTTGGTCTTTGGCAATTCATCTCTAAATTCGATGATTTTTGGTACTTTATAAGCAGTAAGCTGCTCACGGCAATGAGCAATTAACTCCTTGTCGCTCAATGCATCGTGTTTTTTGACGACGAAAACTTTGACCACTTCACCTGAGACATCATGCGGGATCCCAATAGCTGCAACTTCCGACACGCTCGAGTGCATCGCACAAACATCTTCAATTTCATTAGGAAAGACATTGAAGCCAGACACAATAATCATGTCTTTTTGACGGTCAACAATCTTACAGAATCCTTTGTCATCAATGGTCGCAATATCGCCCGTCCCAAACCAGTCACCGTCCATCACTTTGGCGGTTTCAGCAGCGTTATTATAATAACCTTGCATCACTTGTGGACCACGTACTTGCAGTTCACCAGGTTCACCAAGCGCGGCTTCTTCACCACTTTCAGTCATTATACGTACTTCAGTTGATGCACAAGGTAAACCGATATTCCCAGTAAAGCCTGTTGCATCATACGGAGTAACACTAACGAGCGGACAACACTCAGTCAAACCATAACCCTCGAGCAATGACATGCCAGTCACCTCAGTCCAGTCTTTAGCCACAGCGCGCTGTACAGCCATGCCACCACCGATTGCCAATTTCAAGACCGAGAAATCTAATTGACGGAACTGGTCATTATTAAGCAGTGCATTGAACAAGGTATTAACGCCGGTTATTGCGGTAAATCTGGTTTCACTTAACTCTTTAACAAAAGCTGGGATATCACGTGGATTAGTGATCAATAGATTACGCGCACCAAACTTCATAAATAACAAGCAATTGGCGGTAAGCGCGAAGATGTGATAAAGCGGTAATGCGGTGACAACAGTCTCTTCACCTTCACTGATTTTAGGGCTGTACGCAGCGGAGGCCTGTTCAAGGTTCGCCACCATATTGCGATGGCTTAACATCGCGCCTTTAGACAGGCCAGTGGTGCCACCAGTGTATTGCAGGAAAGCTAGATCATCACCGATTATCTTTGGTTTAACATACTGACTTTGACGCCCTTTACTAAGCACTTTACGCATTGAAACAGCTTGTGGCAAATCAAAACTTGGCACCATTTTCTTAACGTATTTAACCGCAAAGTTAACCATGGTGCGTTTAATTGGGCTAAGTGAATCGCCAATGTTGGTTAAAATAACATGCTCAATAGGTGTCTTGTCGATCACTTTTTCTAATGTGTCAGCGAAGTTCGACATCACAATAATCGCTTTGGCGCCAGAGTCTTTTAGCTGATGTTCCAATTCACGTGGGGTATATAACGGATTGACATTAACAATGACCAAGCCAGCGCGTAATGCACCGAACAATGCAATTGGGTATTGCAATACATTAGGCATCATTATCGCAATGCGATCACCCTTAACGAGTTTGAATTCATTTTGAAGATAGGCACTGAAACTACGGCTCTGCTCTTCAAGTTGCTTATAAGATATTTCTTGTCCCATATTTAAAAATGCGGGCGCATCAGCAAATTTCTCGGCGCTTTCTTCAAACACTTCAACTAACGATGAATAACGGTTAGGATCAATATTTTCCGGTACACCTTCAGGGTAACTGTCTAGCCAAATCTTATCCAAAATAAACTCCTATTGCACATGACTCATCCACCAATTTCTAATGCAAATGGGCGCAGGTCAGCATTTTAATTATCAAACATATGTTTAATAATCCCACACCAATCGGCAAATGAACAGCAATATTAGAGTCTTTACCCTAAATAGCCGTAAATTAATACTTACAAATAATTTAAGGTTATGTTTATTATATGAATTTCGTTATGGCGGTGGCTATTTTTTGCGGTTGTTCCATATGGACATGGTGACCACCACTAAAGTCTAACACTGTGAGCTGCTTAACGATTGCCATGCGATTTTTCATTGACTCTTTAGCAAAGTCGAGCCCCTTTGTAGCAACGATAAATAGTGTCGGGATGCTAATACCGGATAAAAAATCTTGTGCTTGTAACTCCGTCATTCGCATTGGTGATAAACTTCGTAATCGGGCATCACTGCGCCAAGTAAATCCACCATCCACCGCAACAATGCCACGCTCGACTAACAACTGCGCCAAGTCCTGATTAAAATCACCGGCATTGGTACGCGCAATGACTGCACTTTGGATATTTGGGTGAATTGGCATATCTTTTCTTCCAGCACGACTTCGCTGCAAAATAGATTTTTTTAAATGACTGGCGCTTTCTTCGGCAGTCGCCGCCAATGGACCAAATGATTCGATCATGATCAATTTACTGACCCTGTCAGTAAATGTTCCGGCAAAAATAGACCCAACGATGCCGCCCATTGAATGACCAATGATCGTTAGTTGACGACATTGGTAATGCTGTTCAATGTATAGGCTAAGCATGTACAGATCGTAGACATAATCCGTAATATGATAGCTAGCATCGGCGGTTCGGTGGGCAGAATGACCATGACCTGGCCACTCAATCGCTAGAACGTGATAATCCTTTAAATATTCACTTAGGGGAATAAAGCTTGCAGCATTATCTAACCAGCCATGGAGCGCCAATAATATTGGTTTATTAACATCGCCAGAAGATAAGCCGCCTAGCGTTATATGCCCTAATTCAATCTCTATATCTTTCATTAATAGCCTACGTCTTTTTCTGCTTTGGAAAAAGCAGGTATAAAGTAAACAGTCCCCATGCCATCCAAGCAAACACCCACACTAACGCGGGAATTAACGTCTGTTGCGCCAGCGAAATACTGTCACCTCGATCGCTATAAAGTAGGAAAGAGGGACTATAAATAGCGTTAAATATCACCATAACGGAAATGAAGCGGACCAGGTGATTAAAGCCCTTAAAACTAGAGAATTTAAATAGCGCCAGCAATAACAAGCCCACCAGCGTAAGGATAAGACCCGTGACCAAGCTTGATACCCACACCACCAGCGTGCAGACAAACAATACCAGAAGCGCCCCTAGTGTAAATTTAGCAACACGGACATGCTGCGCGCTATGGAATAATAACGCTCCCCATACTGACGCGCCAAAATAGCCGCTAAAGGTAATAATAAACTGATTACCTCCTCGGGAGACAAGGTGCCCTGCGCCATTCAATTGCAACGCAAACTCGACAATACTCCCACCGGTTAATAATGCCGCTAAGCCATGTGAAAGCTCATGGAAAATAGTGGTTAAGTATAAAAAAGGCGTGGACACCACAGGAATGACATTAATCAATAATGCTGCGATACAGTAAAGGATAAATTGAGATTGAGTAGATGTCTTCAAGCGAATGTATCGATACCAACGAGGCGCTGGATTTCTTCTCGCTTAGGGGCGTGCAACACAGACTGGTAACTCGAAATCGCTAATCGTTGATTACCTTGAGGCTTATCATACATCGTTTGATTTTCTTGGTGTGCTTGGGCCACCAGCTCATACTCTTCTTGCGATAATGACTCTTTGTTAGTCTTATTATCTTGGCGTTGATTGTCTTGCTGATACGTATGCTTATTAACGCGAGAGCGTTCATTGCCAACCTCAGCCGTTGCTATTTTAGCAGTGGCATTGGCACGCCCTACGTTAGATTGCTCTACCGTAGTTTGAGGCGCGACATTGTTATAAGTTTGGCTATTAATGTTCATGGCTTAAAATACTAGCACAGCGTTACACTATTCTCTACCTGGCAGTTTTTGCCATGTTACGGTATCACGGACATACACAGGTGCCGCATCTAATACATCGACCACGCGCTTATGTTTCCAATCATCACGCGCCAGATTAACCATCGACTTTGCATGGGGATAGAGAATATCGCCTAGCACTTTGATGTCACAAAGTGCCGTTAGCTGCGGATAAGCCAACCAAGCAGTTCCGACACCAACATACGGCGCTTGCTCAAATGTATGTTGTGCTAATGCCTCAGGACTCGCAACAATTTCATCACCAACGAGTACCGCTAAACCGTCAACGTTATGGTAAACGCCCCAATAAACCTCCCCCATTCGTGCGTCGATACCCGCAATAACATGGCTAGCGCCGTGCTCATCAATGGCTTGTTGCGCCATCGTTGCTAAAGTCGACAGTGGGATCACGGGCTTATCAGCCCCTAATGCTAAGCCTTGCATTATACCCGTACCTATTCTTACACCGGTGAAGCTACCAGGTCCGCGTCCCCATGCTATCGCATCGAGTTGCTGGACATTAATACCGGCATCATTGAGTAGCTCATCAACCATCGGCAATACCATCTTAGTATGGCTTTGTGGCGTAATATCGAAACGAGATTTCACGATATCATTAACAAGCAGTGCTACTGAGCACGCTTCGGTGGATGTGTCGATAATTAAGATTTTTTCAGACATAATTTTCACTTATTTTCCAGCGTTGGCGCTGAGATGTTCTCTAAATAGTTTATTACTTGCTTAAGGTCGCGGGTCCGTTTCATATCAGGTAAACTTTGCAAGAATACCCGACCATATGGCCTCGTGATTATCCGGCTATCACATAATACTAATGCACCTTGATCATTTTGATCGCGAATTAGACGACCTGCCCCCTGCTTTAATGCGATAACAGCCTGCGGCACTTGCACAGCATCAAATCCTTCTATGCCTTGCTTACGTTTATCATCCAAACGTGCTTTCAATAATGGGTCATCTGGCGAGGCAAAGGGTAATTTGTCAATGATAACACAGCGCAAGGCATCACCTCGAATATCTACCCCTTCCCAAAATGACGACGTCGCTAATAAAACCGCGTTACCATCTGCCACAAACTCTTTGAGTAGCTTTTGCTTACTGTCTCTGCCCTGTACAAATAATTGCTGTTCAATATTATTCTCGAGCATCGCTTGCAAGCGGTTTAAGGTCGAGAAACTTGTGACTAAGATAAGGACGCCACCATTACTCGCTTCAATCAAGACACTAATCGTTTGTGCCAATTGCTCAACATATTGTGGATTTGATGGCTCAGGCAAATAACGAGGTACGCAAAACAAAGATTGTTTTTGAAAGTCGAACGGACTATCAAGTGACAGCGTTTTAGCATCGGTTAAGCCGAGCTGTTGCTTAAAGTGTTCAAATTTATCATCAACTTTCAATGTCGCCGAGGTAAACAACCAGGCGGTCTCGAGCGGTTCAATGTGCTCTTTAAACTTATCAGCTATCGACAATGGACTAATATTGAGCTGCAGATGATATCTATTGGCTTCATACCACACACTAAAACCAATTTTTTGACCATTTTTAAACAATTCAAGTTGGGCGCGAATATCAAGTAAACGCTCAAAACAATTATCGAGCGTGTCACTGCGTGATAAGGACAATTTGATCACCTGGTATAGAAAGTCCAAATTGACCGTTAACTGTTCAAATGCATTGGCGACGTCCTGACGATGAAGTGCTTGTCCCCAATCTCCACGTTCGCCATTATGAGCGAAGCATAATCGAAGTTGATCGCTACAGCGCTCAACGATTTGCGCCGCCTTCAGCAGTTGTTTAGTATCTTTTAACTCTGTGTAATAGACATGACTCACATCGGTGGCAAGTTCTTTAAGGCGCTTGGTAGATATCGATTGCCCGAAGTAACCACAAGCGATATCAGGGATTTGATGAGCTTCATCAAATATTACCAAATCACTCTGGGGGATCAACTCGCCAAACCCCGTGTCTTTAAGAGCCATATCGGCAAAAAATAGATGATGATTTACCACGATGATATCAGCATCCATCGCCAGACGACGTGCCCTTAACAAATAACAATCATCATAGTATTCACATTGCCGCCCCATACAATTTTCGGCAGTCGAAGTGACAACACCCAATGCCGGAGAGTTTTCTGAAATACCAGGCACATCGGCTAAATCGCCGCCGGTGGTATGAGAGGACCAACGCTTAATTTGCAATATATCATGATCAATTAATTCGTTACCTGTCGCTCCATCACGCTGGGTTCGCTTTAAACGATCGATACACAGGTAGTTACTGCGCCCTTTCAATAACGCGGTTTTGAGTGGCTTATTAAGCGCTTTTTTGACAATCGGTAAATCTTTATAAAACAATTGCTCTTGCAGCGCTTTGGTTCCCGTGCTGACAATCGTTTTTGCACCACTAACTATCGCAGAGACAAGATAAGCAAAAGTTTTACCAGTTCCTGTCTGCGCTTCAACAATAAGCTGTTGTTTCGTCCCGATCGCCTCAGCGACCGCTGCCGCCATCGTCGTCTGCACATCACGCTCTTGGAAGCCATCAATAGCTTTCGCTAATGCGCCATTCGCCGCGAATGATTGTTTTACTTGTGTGATGTGCGTGCTCATAAATCAAACTGAGAATACTAAAAGGAGCCTATTATGAATAAAATTAGATGACATAGCGATAACTTATCGAAAAATTAGCTAGAAATGAATCCTATCACCATTAAAAGTGAAAATAACTAATGTTATCTTACTACTTGCCGTTAAATAGATAGTATTTAGCATTGCAACTTAAACATTACTATGCGATGTTGAAAAAAGTTGAAGCACGAAAGCCTAGAGCAATTGTTGTTCTCCATGGTCTGCTGTATTCGTTGCCTATTTTATTAATAGTCTAATTCAGAGAGCAATATGAGAACTAACTTACCTATTACAAACTCAGAACATTTACTGAGCGAAAAAGCTTTACTCATTTCGACAACGGACCTCCAAGGTAATATCACTCTATTTAATAAGGACTTCCAAGAATACTCTGGGTTTAGCCATGAGGAATTAATGGGAGCGAGCCATAATATTGTGCGCCATCCAGATACACCAGCGGCGGCCTTCGCCGAAATGTGGCATCACCTGCAAAGCGACAAGCCTTATATGATACTGGTCAAGAATCGCCGCAAAAATGGCGATCATTATTGGGTCAATGCATTTGTGACGGCGATTAAAGAGAACGGTAAAGTAATAGGTTATCAATCGGTTCGAACCAAACCTTCACGTCAGAATGTTGAGCAAGCACAGCGAACTTATGACCGGCTAAATAAAGGCAGCTCTCGCTTTTCATTAGGTGATATAGAGCTAACGAAATCATTACCTCTGACCTGCCTATTCGGCAGCGTTGTCGGGGGTATAATTAATTTTAGTATTGGCCTTACTGGAATCGGTGCACTCATGACCACACTAGGAGCTGGTGTCGGTGCAAGTATTGTCGCGATGGCAGCACTCGGCGGCTATCGTGAGCTTGTTGCCAATTCAAGATTATATATCAATTCCGATACACTTAATGAGATGTACGCCAATTCAACGTCAGGCGTGGGTCAACTCACCACCCATTTAGCAATGGCGAATGGCCAAACCCGAACCATCCTCGAGCGCGTAACTCACTCGGCTAAAGATTTAACTTCGTTAAGCGAAGACGCTGCCGTAGTTGCTAATCAAACTAACACATCATTAGCGAGCCAAGCTTCTGAGATTATTAACATGCAAGAAGCCTTTAGCGAAATGGTTAGTAGTGTGTCTGAAGTGGCTAAAAACGTTCAGCTGACTGCAGAGGAGACCCAACTCGTTAGCCAAGAATCGAGCACTTCAAAATCGCTAATGGATACCACCATCTCTGACATCAATCGCCTCGCGAATGGCCTTGAGGATGTTGTTAGTCGCCTGGCAAGTCTACGCGTCGCATCCAATGAAATTGGCAGTATCTTAGAGGTTATCACCGGCATAGCAGAGCAAACGAATCTCTTGGCACTTAACGCCGCAATAGAAGCAGCACGCGCCGGAGAACAAGGCCGTGGCTTTGCCGTAGTGGCAGATGAGGTACGCTCATTAGCGACTAAAACCCAAGAGTCGACTGAAAAAATCAAAGCCACTATTGATAAACTACAAAATGAATCTAAAGAAGCAGAAGCGGTGACGCAACAAGCGATGGTTCAAGTGACATCCTGTGTCGATAACGTCGTTAAATCAGGTGAGAGTATGACTACTATCACCGGGTCGATTGAAACAATTAATCGCATGAATACGCAAAATTCTGCAACCGCTGAAGAGCAACGTATTGTCAGTGGCAATGTCCATAATATGTTTACATCGATCAGCGACGAGATAAAAGCAACTGAAGAAATGTCACAGCAAACAGCGACATCATCTGAAGGGTTATCAAAATCTGTCAAAGAGATTATGCAATCACTGACGACTTAATTATTATCAAAGACAAAAAAACCACTTCATTTGAAGTGGTTTTTTATATTAGGCCCTAGGCTATTTCTCTTGCTTAGCCCACGTGTCACGTAGTCCAACGGTGCGATTAAACACCAAGCTATCAGCCGTCGATGACTTATCAGCGCAGAAATATCCTTCACGCTCAAACTGGTATGCTTTACCGATAGGCGCAGATAGCAAAGAAGGCTCTACGATAGCATTATCATGGATAACTAAAGAATCTGGATTTAATAATGTCGCAAAATCTTC
>Ga0209291_1001269_pt1 | contig 22764 bp, 19 predicted proteins | sample GOMGulsemesocosm_FD_184633 | JGI IMG/M metagenome (GOLD analysis project Ga0209291, IMG submission 184633) | Methane-oxidizing microbial communities from mesocosms in the Gulf of Mexico - GOM9B Gulf of Mexico (SPAdes) (version 2) | ecosystem: Environmental > Aquatic > Marine > Cold seeps...
CAAATTTAACATCTTCTAATACAATGTGAGAATCTGAATTATCTTCTTCTACACGTTCAGGTAAATTTCTTTTTTGACGTTCAATTCTATTTGTAATCTCTAATCCTGTAGTATAACCTAAAATAGGCTCAAAATTTCCGAAACGATTAATATAAGTACCGTTATTTACAATTGAATTGTCTTCTTCATAGCCTTTTAACTCTTTCTTTAATTCATACATATATCTTACAGAGTCTTTAGTTTGTAAAGGTTTGTCAAACTGAAATAAATACGTTCCATAAAAAGTGTCATGAGTAACTAAACGTGCATTTTCTATACTAATGTTCTCTAACGGAAATCTTTCTGTGATGAATATCTCTGATAATGGTTGGTCACTTTTATTTTTCAATATATAATCTGCCTTTACAGTATACATTCTCTCTTTTGGATAGATAGCAACTTCTGTTTTTTTAGAAGTAAAATAGAGTCTTTCCAAACTTTCATGTTTCTTAAATTTTCGTTCATAGTTTTCACTAAAATCTAATCGATCATTCATCGTTTCATATTCAGAAACAACATTTACATTGTAAAAAACCAAACTACCAGCCCCAATAAAAAGCAGCATACAAATAGTTAAACCTATTTTTTGAAAACGTGTCCAACCATATTTTAATTGTTTTAATTTTACTGAAATTGTAGCAACTACGCCTCTATTCCAAATTTTAAAAGAAATAAACGTCAATAAAAATCCAAACCCCAACCAATAAATTGCCAAGTGATCAAATAGATTTGAAACACTATTAAATCCATCCATATTATTGTATTCAGTTCTTGGAATAAAGCCAAGACTTGTTAACGGATGTTCTAATCCTAGCATACCTGATTTTAAGCTTAAAAGAACAATTAACCCGAAAACACCCATTCCCATATATTTGCTTTTTACCAAACTGTTTACAAATAAGGCAATCATAGAAAAGACAACCAATTGTACTCCGTAATGGTAATATAAAGAAGCATACAGACTAAATTCGAAGTTTGTATAGTTTAAACTAATTTGAAAGATCATACACATCAAAATACCAGAAGTAATTAATAGCATTGGTAATGCTGCTAATGCTGTGAATTTTGATAGGAAGAACACCCTGTTTTTTACAGGAGTAGCATCCATAATTGTATTAAAATTTAAATAACGTTCTCTCCAAACAATCTCAGAGCCATAAAAAATTATTAATATCAAACTAAAGATTGATAACGGGTCTACGATTAAATCAATCAATTGATTCGTAAAAGGGTATACACTTACCCCATATTCTCCACCACTTATAACCGTCGAAAATAATTCTGAAAAGACAATAATCAACCACATGATTAACACTGCAATAAATGGTAAACTTTTAAAAATGCTTTTCAATTCTAATTTTAACAGCGCAAAATATGCCATTTGTTGCGCTTTGAAATTATGTAAGGCTTTTATTGGTTGATATGCTAATATTTGAATCTTCTCCTTTTTCTGTTTTGGTTCTTTCTTTACTTTTTTTGAGATTTTTCTAAAAGTGAACAATCCATAAGTCCCTAATAATATTCCTATAGAAACAACTATCCAAACTAGTCTGTTCCATAAAAACAATCCTGAAAAAGATAGCAGTTGGGTATTCTTTTGAAAAGGAGTCCAATAATTCGTTTGTTTAAAAAAGGCAGCTATCCCAAATGGATCTGCAAGGGCAGCAATAGCCATACTTTCTGGAGAAGCTGGTACTGCTTGTGCCATTAAAGGTGAATTCAAAAAGATAGAACATACAAAATACAACATGTAAATAAACACGGCACTTACATAAGTTGCTGTACTATTTTTAGTCAATGTACTTACAGAAAACACAATGGTAGCGCAAATAAAAACATTAGGCAATACAATATAAAACCATGGTTGTAGATAGGTCATCAATCGAAAATCCCCCAATCGCTCTGGCTCTAAACTAGAAAAATAGTTTCCGAAAATATATCCAATTAAAAATGGAGAAAATGCCAATACACTAAATAGAAATGTTCCAAAAAAACGACTCCAAAAATAGTGACTCTTTTTAATAGAAGAACTATAAATTAAACTCTCCATATTGTGTTGTTTATCTCTAAGCATGGCGCTAATAGCGAAAAACATAATGATAAAAACGCTTCCTAAGGTAAAAATACTTGTATGGAAATAGACCTGAAAAACAGAATTAAAATTCACCCCTTTAGAAGCAAACCCTTGTCTACCTACAAATACTCCTAAGGCTAAAAACAACAATGCAAATATTGGAAATGCACGTTGTTTCAATTGATAAAAAACTTCGAACTGTAATAACTTTTTAAACATAACTTAGGCTTTATTGATTGATTCATTGAATAAAGTAGTGAAATAGAAATCTTCTAAATTTGGTTTGATTACATCAAATCCAGCTTCTGGTTTATGTTCTGACAACACTCTAATCTGAGTTGCTCCAGACACCAATTTTGTAGAAATTACATCGAATGATTTTTTATAAACATCAACATCCTTTTTAGGTACTATTTTGCTCCAAATTTTCCCATTGATAGTTGCGACTAACTCTGATGGATTTCCTTGAGTAATAATTTTCCCGTTAGATAATATTGCCATCTTAGGACATAAATCACGAACATCTTCAACAATATGTGTTGATAAAATAACGATGACGTTCTCTCCTATTTCACTTAATAAATTTAAAAACCGATTACTCTCTTCTGGATCTAACCCTGCAGTAGGTTCATCAACAATAATTAATTTTGGATTTGCTAATAATGCTTGAGCAATTCCAAATCGTTGACGCATACCGCCAGAAAATGTATATACTGCTTTTTTTCTGTGCTGATATAAATTTACTTGCTGTAACAATGCTGTTACTTGTTCTTTACGCTCTTTTTTATTCAATATCCCTTTTAAAATTGCCAAGTGATTCAATAATTTTTCAGCAGATATTTTTGGGTACACACCAAATTCTTGAGGTAAATAGCCTAACTTTTTTCTAATTTCATGAGGCTGTTTAACAACATCAATATCATTAAAGGAAATGCTACCTGATGAAGGTTCTTGTAATGAAGCAATGGTACGCATCAAAGAGGATTTCCCTGCTCCATTAGCTCCTAATAACCCAAACATTCCGTTGGTGATTTTTAAATTAATTCCATCTAACGCTTTTACGCCATTTGGATAGGTCTTGGTTAAATCGTTAATTAGTAATGTATTCATAATTGTTCGTTTTTTGATGATTTCTATTTCCAGCAAACCTATATATGAAATAAAAGGTTTACTAATAAATATGACTTATGACTATGTTATATGGTCGTACATAGTCAAAATCATTATAAATGGAGTTCATCAAGAAAAAGAACTTGTTGGAAGTTATTATAGTAGTGTCTATCAATTTTCTTGTCAAGACAGTTTAACATGAGTATTTTTGAATAATGATAAACTTTTTAAAGAAATACAAAGCCTTCGGAATTGGGTTTATAATTGTTTTAGTGACAATTATTTTGATGCATCATTACAAGCTTCTTCTTTTACCAGACAATGCGCCTATAGAGGTTTTTTTTGTCTTTACATTTTGGTGGATACTTATATCATTACCTATTTACAAGTTTGCATATTTAAAAAAGAAAAAGAAAACTGTAGCTCTAATTTTAGCCTTATTCATACTGTTCTTTACGACTTTATTCATTGACGGTTTTATGAGTTTACCTGATAATCCAATAACGTTCATTTTATTGTTGGTATTTTGGATAGGTATAGTGTATTTGTTAGTTCCTTCTTTTGTACTTAAATATTGGAAATTAATAGTGTTATTTTACATCCCATTATTTATATACTTTATATATATCCGCTTATTTTCTGGTAATTTGGAAGCATATTTAAAAATTAAAGAAGATATTCCTTTTGTAATTTTCTTTATTCCTATTCCAATATTGTTTGCTTTATGGTTCTACGAACAATGGAAATGGTTAAAAACCTTAAAAGCAGATAAATCAAAAGCGGAATTAGCTTTATTGCGTACTCAAATAAACCCTCATTTTTTCTTTAATACCTTAAATAATTTATATGCTTTAACAGTTAAAAACTCAAAACAAGCACCAGAAGTTATTTTAAAACTCTCTGACATGATGCGGTATACCATTTATGAAGGAGAAAAGGAAAATGTAGCAATAAAAGATGAAATTGAATATTTAAAAAACTATATTGAACTACATAAAATCAGGTATAAAAAGACTGTAGAATTTCAGTTTAACAACACCGTTAATGAAACTTTAACTATAGCACCTTTACTGTTTATCATTTTATTAGAAAACGCATTTAAACACGGTGTAGAGAGCTTAACAGAAGATGCATATATTTATATAGATGTTTCAAATGATGACGAATATATTTATTTTGTAATTGAAAATAATTTTGATCCCAAAGAAATAAGTGAAACTAAAGGAATTGGACTAACAAATCTAAAACGTAGATTGTCGTTGATTTATCCTCAAAATCATGAGTTAATTATTAAGCAACAAGAAAACATCTATAAGACAACTTTAAAAATAGCAAAGCATGTTTAAATACATTATAATTGACGATGAACCTTTAGCTCATGAAATAATTGAAGAGTTTTGTAGTATGCTTCCTCATTTACAATTAGAGAAAAACTGCTATAATGCAATGGAAGCCATGCAGTTTTTGAATAGTAATACGGTTGATTTTATGTTCCTCGACATTAATATGCCGAAGCTAAAAGGCTTAGATTTTTTAAAAACGCTCACTAATCCACCTAAAACAATCATAACTACAGCTTATAAAGAACATGCTTTGGAGGGATTTGAATTAAATGTTATAGATTATTTATTAAAACCTTTTAGTTTTGATCGTTTTGTAAAAGCAATAAATAAAGTTACACAGACACATGCAAAACGGGACTCTAAAGTTTTAGATTCTGATAAATCAAGTTCTAATCAAAATAGATTCTTTCTAAAAGGTGATAAAAAGCACCATCAAATTCATACAGAAGATATTTTATATATAGAAGCATATGGCAATTACACCAAGGTATATCTTAATAAAGAAATGATCATAAGTCATGAAAAAATATCTTCTTTTGTAACATTACTGCCAGAAGGTAATTTCTTACGTGTGCACAAATCGTTTATAGTTGCTATTGATAAAATTAAATTGATAGAAGGTAATCGTATTCATATAGGAAATCATAAAATCCCAGTTGGACAAACTTACAAGAGTGCTGTGAATAAACTTTATAATTAAACGGGAGTACAAACATGTTTTAGGACCAAACAAAGGTTGACTATTGATATTTAAGTTGATTATTTTCAAATTCAAACAATTTTGAATAATCCATCACATATAGGAATATCGTTAAAGTGGAACTAAGAAATTCTAAAATAGTTATGACTGGTTAAGAGCGCTTTAATCTATCCAAAAAAGAAACAACCTTATCCTTGTAACTAGCACCAATGGGTATTTCGGTTGAAGAAACTTCTATGTCATTAATGGTGAAAGCATTGATTTTATTTATATTAATAATATAAGAACGATGAACACGTAGAAAATGACTTTCCATTAAATCTTGTTCTATATCACTAATTTTATATTTGGAAACTATGTACTTATCATCTGTAGTATGGATTTTTATATAATCCTTTAAGCTTTCAATATATAAAATGTCACCCCTAACAATTTTATGGTGTTTATTGCCCGATTTAACAATGATATAGTCATTTTGAGTTGATTCTTTTTTTATGCTTTCCACTTTTTTGTTCTCTCTAAGCAATCTATCTATAGCCTTAAAAAAGCGCTCAAATGTTATGGGTTTCAACAAATAATCTACTGCTTCCAAATCGTAGCTTTCTATGGCATAATCTCTGTAAGCAGTTGTGAAGATAGTTTTTGGAGGGTTTTTTAGGGTTTTCAAGAAATCTATACCTGTCATATTAGGCATTTTTATATCCAAAAACATTAAGTCAATCTCATGTGTATTCAAAATCTCGAAAGCTTTTAATGCATTGTTACATTTCGCAACAACTTCTAAGGAATCAATTTTTGAAATATGATTTTCAATCAATTTAATCGCCAAGGGTTCATCATCTACTAATAAACATTTTATTTTCATCTAAATAGAGCTTTGATTGATTTGTAAAGTTACCCTAAATATATTCTTGTTTCTATCAATATTTAGACTGTATTGATCTTGATAAATCAGATCCAATTGTTTTCTTATGTTTGCAAGTCCTATAGCATCCTTATTGCTTCCCTCATAATGATTTGAAATGGTATTTGAAATTTCGAATGTAAATAAAGAATTTTTGTTTGTAATTGAAATATCTATTATAGGAGAACCACTATCCTCCCCTGCACCATGCTTAAAGGAATTCTCTACTAATGACAGTAAAATTAAAGGAGGTATTTCAGCATCAGTTTCAATGTTAGTTTTAAATGATACCTGAAGTCTTTCATCATATCTCAATTTTTCCAAATCTATGTAATCTTCAAGTAACTTTATTTCACTTGAGAGCAGTACAAACTTACCATTGCATTTATATAATATATGATCCAGAATTTCAGATAGCTTACCTATAGATACCGGTGTTTTAGGTGAATTCACTAAAGAAAGTGTATAAATATTGTTCAATGTATTGAATAAAAAATGAGGGTTCAATTGAGCTTTTAAGGTCTTTAACTCTCCTTCTGCTTTTTCTTTATCCAATGTTAAATCTTTTTCCCTTATTCTATTATAATCGACAAAGTATTTTATAAACAAGAAAATTAAAGACACAGAATAAATGGCTGGAATGTAATGAAAGAGCAATTTCTTCCAATCCATAAGTATTTCAAATATTGTTTCTTGTCTAAATGGAGGAACTCTTACTAATGTTTCCCCAACATGCACAATCAAAATCCTTGCTAAAACCCCCATTATATAAGTACCTAAAACAAATAGTAATATAGAAACGTATAATTTTTTTTTAAGGAAAAACTTAGGTATTACGAAATAGGCCAAATAATAAGCCATTAGCACTTGTGGAACCAACATGCATAAATCATATACAAATGTTTGTATTAGCGAATAGTGCTCTTTCATTAAGGCACGGGACAGTTCCAAAACAAATAATGTGCACCAAAACCCAATATGTAACTGATCACGGTTATGCTTAAAATAATTAAATATGCTGTTCGAATAATTCATAACGATAAATATAGAAATATGGATTCGTATATATCACGCTATCGACAGAAAGTATGGATATATACCTAAACGCATCCTTTTTATCGATAAATACTTTTAAGCATTAAAAACCTATTAAACGACGACTATTACCACCTATTTGTCTACTGGTTAGATGGCGCATTGCATTTTTTTTCATTTTTACTGTATCAATTAAAAAACAATTAATATACATGAAGAAATCAATCTTACTAATTATTTTATTTATTAGCATTGGCATGTCTGCTCAAATGTCTAAAAATGTAACTATTTCAGGGAAAGTCCTAGACAAAATAACTCAAGAGCCCTTAGAATATGCCACAGCAATTTTATTAAACACTAACAGTAATGAAATAATAACTGGAAGCACAACAAACGAAAAGGGTGAGTTTAGTTTTGAAACCCTTTCAGGTACTTATACGGTAAGGGTTGAGTTCATGGGCTTTAAAAACTATATTATTGAAAAGATATTACTCGATAAAAATCAAAAATTACCAAATATCTTCCTTGAAGAATCGTCTGAACAATTGGATGCCATTAAAATAACAGCTGAAAAATCAACTATTGAATACAAATTGGATAAGCGTGTATTTAATGTAGGTAAGGATTTGATTTCCAAAGGTGGCTCTGCAACTGATATTCTAGGAAATGTCCCATCAGTTAATGTAGATGCTGTTGGTGCCATAAGTTTAAGAGGTAATAGTAATGTTCGTGTATTGATTAATGGAAAGCCATCAGTTTTAACAAGTAATAATGGATTGGAACAAATACCAGCGGAAAACATTGAAAAAGTTGAAGTAGTGACAAATCCATCAGCCAAATATGATGCTGAGGGAACAGCCGGAATCATCAACATAATTTTTAAAAAAAATAAGCGAAGTGGTTTTGGCAGTTCACTTCAGTTAACAACTGGAACCCCTGCAAACCATGGTATTAATTATAATGTTAATTATAAAACAGAAAAAATAAACCTATTTTCCAATTTAGGGTATAGATACATGGATTTTGAAGGTGAAGGTGCCTACTACAGAACTAATTATGAGAACAATAGTATTTCATCAATTTTAGATGAAACTATTGAAATAAAACGTAATAGAAAACGATTAAACCTATACTTTGGTGGGGATTATTATATAAACGATAATAACACATTGACATTAAGTTATTATCATAGATACAATGTGAGCAAGAATGAAGTGAATTATGACTTTAATTTCTTAGATGCCAATCAAAATTTAGAAAGCATTTTAAATGCTACGGAAAATTATAAAGAACCTCAAAAAGCAAATCAAATTGAGTTAAATTATGAGAAAAGATTTGATAAAAAAGGAAAGAAATTTACAGTAAACTTGCAATATGATTTTTGGAATGATGATGAAAATGAATCCATTGTGCAACAGGAATTATTTCCAACTACTTCTACATTAACTACGCTTAACAGTCGTGATATAGAAAGCAGTAAAGATTTTCTTTTTCAATCTGATTATAAAATACCAGTTTCAGAAAAAGCCCATTTGGAAATGGGAATCAAGGGAGAAGTAAGAAGAATAAACAGTGATTACAAAGTTTGGGACAATGAAGTTTTAGTTGATAGTTTAGACAACTTTTTGCGTTATGATGAGGGTATATATGGTGCTTACCTTCAATATGGAAATAGAAAAAGAAAGTTTCAATATTTATTAGGTTTACGAGCTGAGCATTCCAATACGAAAAGTACCGACAGAAAAAACCAATATAACACCAATAAAACCTACACAGAATTATTTCCAACGGTTCATTTGACATATGCTGTTAATGATGCTACAAACCTACAACTAAGTTATAGCAGACGAATTAGAAGACCAAGCTTTTGGCATCTTAATCCGTTTGGTGGTATTTCAGATCAACAAAACATTAGAGTTGGAAATCCGGACTTAAACCCAATGTATACCAATTCTTTTGAATTTGGAACTCTAAAACGATGGAGTAAGTTTACTTTAAACCCTTCTATATACTACCAACATACTACCAATTTATTTGAAACCTTGATTAACACTAATGATGATGATGTTCTTATTTCCCAAACAGTAAATTCAGGTGAAGAAGATAGAATCGGAGCTGAATTAGTGTCCACTTATTCGCCTTATAAATGGTGGAGATTATCTGGTGAGATCAATTACTATTCCTTTAAACAAAGAGGTCTTTATAATATTGACGACAATACTTGGTTCACTCGCCTGAATTCGAGGTTTAAATTCTCAAAACTGAGTTTTCAAACGAGTTTTAATTACCGAGCTGCTAATCAAAGTGGGCAAACGTATTCAGAGTCTCAGTATTGGGCCAATTTAGGAATGAGTCACGATTTTTGGGCTGATAGGGCTACACTTACTATGAACGTCAACAATGTTTTTAATTCAAGAGATAACAAGCGAATTATCCAAGGTGAAAATTATACTGTAAATCAATCAACTATCTGGTCTGGGAGAAGAATTAGTGCTACACTTACCTATCGTTTTAATAGAAAGAAAAGTGATAGAGATCGTATGCCTGACTAGATAAAATGTCTTTCTCTATTAGTTTTTTAAGTTTCATAGTATTTGGCCCTTACGCAACATTAGGGCCAAATACAATTTAAAAAATAATTATACGATTTTAAATTAGCTTACAAATTGTGGTAATTTATATTTGGGTGTATCATTGACATATTCAAACAATTTTGAATAATCCATCACATTGGGAATATTGTCAAGCTTGCAAAGAAATTCTATTGTAGCACTAAGTCCCTGAAATAAAAGGTCTTTATCTGTAGGGTTTTCTGGTCTTTCTGAATGTAGTGTTAAGGGTACACCAAAACCACATCCTTTTAAAAATACAATTTCTATTCTAAGTAATTCTTTAGGAGAATACCCATAAACTTTTCTACCAAAATTTTCATTCAGTTTTCCTATATAACTTAACTCTAATGAACCGTGAGATTCTGTCAAGTAATTCCAATAATCTGTATTATCACATATATTACCTACAGCACAACTTTTACAACATTCTGGATTTAATGTCCCATTATGAAAAGCTACATATAGTTTTGTTATTGCTTGTTCTAATCTAACTGGTGTTTTCATGACTATCTAATTACTAACTATAAGTTAATAATTATATACCTAAATTCAAAAAAAAATAACATACAACTTATTGACTATAAGTACAATAAATCACATTATCTAAAGATATTAATCACAATTTATTATAAGAATAATATTATAAAAAAAAAGTAAAAAATTTATTTAAACGAGCTAAATAAACCTTTTACTTTTAAACATTTTATATCAATACTAACAGTATCTTAACCTCTAGCTAGCTTACGTAATGCAACCCATTGTTTTAATTTTTCCTTTGAATCACAAGCAGGATATCCTAAAACAGTCTTCCCTGCAGGAACATCATTCATGACACCTGAACCAGCAGCGACTACAGCACCTGAATGAATAGTTGTATGGTCTTTAATTGATGCACTCCCACCAATAATTACTCCGTCTCCTAGTGTTACCGATCCTGCTAAACCACTACTCCCTGCCATTATACATGACCTACCTAAAACACAATTATGAGCTATTTGCACTAAATTATCTATTTTGCAACCATCACCAATAATAGTAGAACTAAATTTAGCTCTGTCTACACATGAATTAGCTCCAATTTCAACTGCGTTACCTATAACAACATTTCCTATATGTGGAATTTTTACTAATCCTCTTCCATCATCACTAGGTCTATATCCAAAACCGTCAGCTCCAATACTCACATTATTATGAAAAATACAATAGCTTCCAATTTCTGTACGTTCACGAATTACTGTACCAGACCAAAAAATATTTTTTGCTCCGATTTTAGATTCATCAAAAACAGTAACGTTTGGATATAATATCGTACCATCACCTATTGCTACGTTTTTACCTATGTAACATCCTGCCCCAATTTTACATCCTTCACCAATAATTGCAGATTCATGAACTACTGCCGTTGGATGTATATCAATATCAAACTGTGGTGGTTTTGGACTAAACTCATCTAATAGTTGAGCCATAACCAAATCAGCATTTTTAACTTTTATAAATGCCTTTCCTTCTCCTGGTTCTATATTTATATTATCATTTATAACAGCTATACAAGCTTTTGAATCATTCCAAAAACGAGCATACTTTCGACTACCGATAAATGTAATTTGATGTTTATCAGCTTTTTTTATCTCTTCAATACCCGATATTTCTTGAGTAGTGTGTCCTATAATCTCTCCGTTTAAAATAGTATTGATTGCTTCAATAGTAAATGATGTCATATTTAATATGTGCTAATGTGATTAAAAAGTTTCTAAATATAGACTATTTATTTGAGCTGTTATATAGGTGGATTTTAAATATTTATTGAAATGAGGTATACAGATTTTTTTTATATGATCTTACATATAAGCGCTAAAATAGCTATACCTAACATTTACAAGTGGTTAATTCGTGCATTTCAACGGAAAAATACTTATTTTTTTGTTAAAATTATTTAAAATCCACTAAAAATAAATATTTTTACCGTCCCCGATTATAACCCAATAAAATAGAAATATTTTATAAAATACACACCCGAGTTTTGAAAAAAAATGTGATGATTGTTCATAAGGATTTAGGGGTTTCCCAATTCCTTAAAAAAGTAGTTGAAATACCAAATGTTATTTATAGTATTGCGAATAACTATGATGATTTAAAAAATAGCATGCTTAGTAATAACTACGATGTTATTCTTACCGATATTTCTATTCAAGGAAATTATATTAATAATTATATTGAATACATAAAATTAAAGGCACCAAATACTGCGATATTGGTTTTTTCAGAAATGAACCAAAGCGCTATAAAAAGCGATGTCAAAAAAATGGGGATTGATGACTTTATCCCCTTACCATTTGATATCATTGACCTTAAAGAAAGACTCCGTAAACACTTGTAATTTTGGAACAGCACTTATACACCACAATTTATGTGTTGTTATTTGGGATAGTTACGCTTTGGCTTATGTTAAGTTTTACTATTTTCAAAAACAATTACAATAGAAAAAGATCTAAAGAAATAGAACAGAAACTCATTGATAGTATCGTTCTAAATTATAAATATTTAGGGGTTGAAACAAAAAAAAACAAGCTTAATTGGGTTAAGGAGTATATAAACACCGAAGATGGCTTCTGGAATTTTTCTTTTATATTTGTTAAAGTACATAATGTAGCTAAAGCTACTAAGGGCAAAACCTTTAGAGCTATGGCTAATAATATTGGGTTAATTACGAGCTTAACAAATAAGCTCAAAAGTAACAACTGGTATACTAGAGGAAAATCTATTTGGTTAACATATGAGTTAGAACTTTCTGATAATTGGAAAACAATTATTCCCTATAGAAATGATAAAAATAAATTAGTCCGTAGAGAAGCTCAAATTGCTCTCGTAACATTTTTGGGATGGAAAAGTTTAGTTTTCTTCCCATATGCAGAATTTCCAATATCACTTTGGCAACAAATACGCATCATAGACAAATTAAAAAGTTACTATCCTACTCCCGACCTATCATATTTAGATAAGGCTTTAAAATCTAAAAATCCGTTTATAAAAGAACTACTTATTCGAATAATTAGAAGTTATAAACTTAATGATTACAAGTGGTATATTATTGAACAATTGTACTCAAACCGCATAGATTTAACAGAGTGTGCTATAGAAACTCTTAATTCATTCGAAATTAGCTCAGAAGATATATTGCAAGTGTATCACAAATTAGAATACACTACGAATATAGAACAGCATGAAATGATTTCTGATTTTGTTTTGCATCAAAAAAACCAAGAACTTTTAAAAACCACCTAATGCAATATATTATAAAAGAGAGTATTGAGTATTTTTTTCTTATATATGGCCTTATATTATTTATAATATATTTCGGTTTTATTTTACTTGCAAGTAAAGCAATTAGTAAAAATAAAAAAACAGCAACTTTTCTAAATATAAATGATATCAAAGGAGCTGAAGATTTACCAAGTGTAACATTAGTGGCCCCTGCTTATAATGAAGGAAAAACCATTATAGTAAATATCAATTCTTTGCTATCTATTGAGTATCCATATTATAGTTTAATAGTTGTAAATGATGGTAGTACAGATGATTCATTACCGAAACTAATACAAACTTTTGATTTAGAAGAAATTCCATTATATCATGGTGCATCAGAAATAAAACATATCCCTGCAAAAAAAATCTATAAAAGCACAAATATTAAATATAAAAACTTAACCATTATTGATAAAGATAATGGTGGTCGTGCAGATGCCTTAAACTGTGGAATTGCCTACGCACAAACAAATTTAGTATTATGTACAGATGCAGACTGTATTATAGAACAAGATGCTTTGCTAAAAATGGTTAGGCCATATTTGGAGGAATTAGATAAAGAAGTAATTGCTTCTGGAGGAGCCATTGGAATCGTTAATAATTCAGTTATAAAAAACGGGATTCTTAAAGAAGTGAAACTTCCAAAAAGTATTATTGCTAGAATTCAAGTAGTTGAATATATCCGAGCTTTTTTATTAGGTAGGATGGCATGGGGACATATTGATGGTTTAATGTTGGTTTCTGGTGCTTTTGGAATGTATCCAAGGCGAAGGTTACTCGAAGTTGGAGGATTTGATCCTAATACTGTTGGTGAGGATTTAGAGCTTTGTATCCGACTTAGAAGCCATATGGAGGTGCTAAAAGTACCCTATGAGGTAATTTATATTCCTGAAGTGCTATGTTGGACGGAAGCGCCTTATACCGCTAAGGTGTTCATTACCCAGCGTGACAGGTGGGCCCGTGGTTTATTTGAAGTAATTAAAAAACATCGCAATTTATTTTTAAACAGAAAATACAATAAGGTTGGCACTGTTTTCTTTCCATATTGGATGTTTTTTGAATTTGCTGCGCCAATAGTTGAGTTTTTAGGACTAATATACATTATAGTTTATTTGTTTTTTGGGGCAATCAATTGGCCTATAGCCATAGCGTTAGCCATTTGTGTATACTTATTAGGGTGCATATTTTCAACAATTGCCATTTTAATGTTTACAAAAAACTTTAAACACTATTCAAAACCAAGTGTGGTCATTAAACTTGTTATCGCATCATACCTTGAGCCCTTCATAAACCATCCGTTATTATTATTCGGACAGATAAAAGGGTATTTAAAAAAGATTTTTAAGGTAAAAACCACATGGGGAACTATGACACGTAAAGGTTTTTAATAATAGAATTATAATAAAATTAAAATGCGCCAATATATAATAGTAGTATTCCTAATAGTAACATCAAGTTTTTTTGCTCAAAAAATTAATGTTGATTCATTATACTATGAAGCAAGAGATTTATATAAAACTAAAGCTTATGAAGATGCATTGGTTAAAACCAATCAAGCACTAATTATTGCTCCTAATTATATTGATATACGAATATTACAAATTCGTATTGAACAGCAAACTAAACGGGTTGAAAAAGCATCTTATGATATTGGCTATTTATTAAATAACAATGACACTGTTTTAGTAAAGCCATTAGCTATAAAACATTTTTATAATTTTAAAAATAAAGAACGTTTAGCTCGTTACATAGAGCTTACAAACACTTTTTTTGAGGATAATATTGATTATAAGCTTGCTAAAACGGAATTATTATTGCTTGTTGATGAACGAAAATTAGCTAAAGAAGAGCTTTCAATAATCATGAAATTTCCACGTAATGATAAACAGAATTATACATTTCATGTATTATTAAAAAAATTAAGTAAAAATCAAATTGGTATAAATCATGAAATACTATCTTTTTTAAAAGAGTATCCAACGCAAAAAACTTGGAACACAACTAACATTGAGTATTTACATTACTTTGGTTTAAGTGCCGCTACAGTTCGTTTTACCTATAGTGACAGGGCTATTAAAGAAGGGCTTTTGTATGAAATTGAGTCCTACCCTGTTCTATCAAAAAAATGGTATGGGTATGTAAATTTTAGTGTTTCTTCAAAATCAGATTTTTTTCAAAATTATGGTTCTAAAATATCACTATACCATACTTTAAATAAAGGAATAGAAATAGAAGCTGGATTTAGATACTTAAATTTTGATGAAGATTCATTTTTTACATCTATAGGAGGTCTTTCTTTATATAAGGGGAATTACTATATCAACTTAAGAGCCTTTATTGGTCCAAAATTTAAGGATGAGTTTATTCAAAATTATCAGCTGAATACAAGGTATTACCTAAAAAATGCTGAAGATTATGTATTCATAAAATTAGGTACAGGTATTGCCCCTGACCAATCCTCACAAGTTTCTTCTATTACTTCTTATTCCAATTATAATTCTTATTACACTAATTTAGGAATACATAAATGGATTGGTAATTATAATTTGCAAGTAGCATTAGGGTATTTATATGAAGAACTTCCAAATAATAAAACTGGTAATCAAATTAATACAACTGTAGGCTGTAGATATCGTTTTTAGAATAGTTATTTAATTGTAATGCAAAACTTAGGTTAAATTAGTAGAAAAAAATCAACCCTATACTATAATTTTAGCCACAGAATAGTTGTAAATTTGGTCAAGTACCTATTATAATTAGGCATTATGTACCATATGAATAAATCACTACTTTTTTTACCAGACATTTCTGGATTTACAGAATTTGTAAATACTACAGAAGTTGGTCATAGTCAACAAGTAATAGCGGAATTACTTGAAGTATTGATAAAAGCAAATACCTTAGCACTTCAACTGGCTGAAATAGAAGGCGATGCTTTATTCTTTTATAAAGAAGGAGAAATTCCGTCGCTTGAAATGTTATTAGCTCAAGTAGAAACCATGTTTACCGCATTTTACAGTCATCTTAAGTTGCTGGAGAAAAATAGAATTTGTCCATGTAATGCTTGTTCTTCTGCTCCAAACCTACAACTTAAAATTATTGCGCATAATGGTGCTATACAATTCATTACTGTTCAGGGTAAAAGTAAACCCTTCGGAATTGAAGTGATTGAAGCACATCGATTGATGAAAAACTCAATAAACAGTACAAATTATGTGCTTTTTAGTAAGAGTTTGGCAGATGAAATTAAGCTACCAAATAGTTATCAAAGTAAACTTTTTACATTCCATAAAGGAGATGATGAGTATGATGCAAAAAGAATACATTACTTGTATTCAATAATAAATAAGGATGTGTTAAAACTAAAACCATATGCACAAGCTAAAAAAGTAACTTTCGATAAATCACCTTCATTGTATATTGAAAAATTCTTTCCTATATCAGCTTCAAATCTTTTAGAATATATTACCAATTATACCTATCGTAATAAATGGGCACAAGGTGTGGACAAGATTGAATTTAATGAAAATGAAGTTACAAGAGTTGGCTCAGAACATGTATGTGTAATTAACGGAAAGCATCTTAATTTTACCACCATAACCAAAGATGGGAAACCAGGCCAACTTATCTATGGCGAATTAACTACCACCCCCAAACCGGTTGATCAACTTTACCAATTCTTTATTTTAAATCCAATAAATAAAAACTCTTGCAAACTAGAAGTAGAAATATATTGGAAAACAAAATCACCCATAAAAAAATTAATGCTTTTACTATTTGTTAAAAAAGCTCTTCGAAAAAACTTAGAAAAGGCTTTAAATGATTTATTTTTTTTTATAGAACAGCATAACAGTACAACAGTTTAAATAATTTTACTGTACTTCTCTTAAAAGTATTTAGACAGTGTAAACTTTAAAAAGCTATCCTCTTTAAAATTAGATAGAATCAATTCATTAGGATCAATAGTATTAAAAATTCTTGCTTCCAATTGAGCTTTTAAACTAGTTCCTATTCTTCTGGAGGCTTCAATACTAAATATTTTACTACTTTTATCTAAATCGAGAAGCCCTCCTATTAATATAGAAGTGTCTTTTGTGTCGTTAAAAGCAATTCTACTTCCAAGAAAAACATCATTTTGCATACTATTTAGTGCCAATTCATCACGTTCATCATAAAGGTACTCCCCAAGTAATCCAATATCTAAACCATTTTTATCAATATTACTGAAGGTATATTCCAAACCAGCAACTAACGCAAAGAAATCTTGAGTTTTTGCGCTCCTATAAATGGCTTCAAACTTCCACAAATAAGCATTATGAGTTGCTTGTAAATCCAATCCCGTTTGGTTAATAACCGGGTAAAAAGCATTAATATTACCTAAAGAATCAAATGTAAATATAGGTTCTCTACCATTACCATAAAAATGAGATAAACCAACATCAAAAGCACCAAAATAGTGACTCCATCTAAAAGCTAGATCTTGTCGCCACTCCTCTGCTTCACTCTCGTAACTTACTTGGTCCTTTTCAATGATTACAGGAAACCGCAAGCGCCCTTTTTCTCCTGTAAAAGTACGTTTTCTGTGAAACGGTAAATAAAAAAAATCAAATGTACCATGTTTATCAGTACTCCAAGTAAGCTCAACCATAGGTTGTCCTAATTTCTGTTCTCCATCAAAGGATTCTGTTTGATCTGTTTGATTAATTATATCTACCAAATGATTACTTTCTGTAACACCCCAATAAATTTTCTTTAACCCAACTGAGACCTCATATTTACCTTTGGCTTTTTGATAATAAAATTCTCTTATATCTCCATGTGTCCTTTTGTCATCGCGATCGATTCTAATAAAACCAGTGAAATTTAAACTCTCTCTTCCTTCGTTCCAATCAAAACTATATTCTGGTGTAAAAGCAATAGATGGAAAGTGACTTTTTTGACCATCGAATAAAGCATCCTTATAAAAGTAGCTATATTCAGCGGCTACTTCTAATTCGAACTCATGTTCTACTTTCTTTACTTTTTTTTCTTGAGCATTTATAGAGATAAAATTAAACAGTACAAATGGTACTATTCCGAAGAAAATATTTTTTTTCATTTTCATAATATTTCTAGTGTTTTAAAGCAATAACCAATAGCTCGATGATATCAAAACTATTGGTATTGCTTCCTTTTGGGGTAATCTACTTACCAGCTCTTTTTAAAGCTACTTGTGTAAAATCATCATCAGTTAAATTAGCATCAAAATTATAATTAGTAAATTCCAATCGCGTTTCTTTATTACTTTGCTTATTAACCATATTTAAGGTTCCTGCTCTCCAAAATTTATTTTTATACACTTGATAATTGTTATAGGTAAGTGTTTTTAGTAGTGAATTTTTACGATCGTAAAACTCAACCTTCTCCATTCTATATCCTTTATCTTTATTATAGGTCACAATACGCCTTGTATAGCCAGATTTAGGATCTACAGGATCCTGTTCAACAACTAATAAACTCCCTTTTTCTTCCAGAAATTTATATGCATATTTTTCTACCTCTTGAGAAGATAAATCTTCATATGCAAATTCACTTCCTACAAATGGACCTGATTTGTTATTAGATGAAATTCTTTTTACTCTTTTTATAGAAGGTAAAAACAACCACTGATCATCTGACCCTATTTTATGTGTAAAAGTTAAGGTAGAAGTTCCTTTAACATCTTTAGGACTATTAAAAACAATTAAAGACTTATCTCCATCTTCTGTTAATTCAAGTGTTCTAGTAGTCAAATTACGTTCACTGGTTTGACCATTTTTGTTTTTCAGTGTCATCTTTAACGTTACCGTAGAACTATTAAATCCTATATCTGCTTTTTCTGCCGCTTTGGCTATTTCTAAACCACGTTCTTCTGCTGTCTGTGCGTTGGCAATTCCTATAATGGATACTGCCAGTAGTGTTAAAACTATTTTTTTCATTGCTCTAAATTTTTATTTATTATTAATGTTCTTCTTTTAATGATTCATTTTTCTTACTAACAAGAATTAACAGTGATGGTAATAGAATAAAGTCTATTATTAAGGCTGCGGTTATAATAATTACTGTAATTCTTGCCATATAGCTATTTAAAGCGAATGATGATGTTGAAAGGACTGCAAAACCAGCTAGCAGTACAATTGTTGTCGTTACCAACGCTTTACCGACTGTTTCAAAAGCATAAACAACAGCTTCTTTTGCATCATAACCCAATTCGCGTCGTGCCCTTAAAAACTTACTCATAAAATGGACTGTATCATCTACTATAATCCCTAAGGTCATTCCAAAAACAATTACCATTCCAGTGTTTATTTGAGCTTTGTACAGCGCCCAAATACCAAAACCTATTAGGACTGGTGTTACGTTTGGAATAATACTTAGTAATCCTAATTTAAAACTTCTAAGTGCTAACATAAGTACGATAGAAATTAAAATTAAGGCGATTATATTTCCTTTTAGCATACTGTCGGCTTGACGAAATCCAAGTTTTGAAAACATTAGCATAGGGCTTACCGCTAGTGAATGCATTTCTGTTGGAGTATTATCAACTAACCACTGCTCACAACGTTCAGAGAAAGCAATCATATGCGGACTATCAATGTTTTTAAGTGTTACAGTAACTCTAGATTCCGATTTATCTACATTAATTTGGTTATTTAAATCCAATCCAAAAGGCAAGGACAGCTCGTAAAGTAATAAATATTGTGCCGCTTCTTCCCTACTTTCTGGGACACGATAAAAACTTTTGTCATCTCCATGCATTGAACGATTTACTCGTCGTGCTACTTCACTAAACGCATTTACATGAATTACTTCGGGTTGTTCATTTAGCCAGTTTTCAAAGGCATTAAGATTCTTTAAATAAACTGGATTGTTTATCCCCCCACTTTCACCACTACTTACAGAAAATTCAACATTGTATATTCCTGTTAGGTTTTTACTTATATAATCAGTGTCAGTTCTAAAGGCAACACTTTCATCAAAGTAATTAATGAATTCATCATTAAATCTGTTTTTAGTTGCTAAAAATGTTAGTATTCCTATAACCACAACTGAAATAACAGTAAGTCTAACGGGTTGTTTAACAACAAAATTCCCTAGTGATGAAAACCAATTTTTCTTTTCTTCTAATTCTTTTTTTGGTTTAGATTTCACAGGTAAAACAGTCATTAATGCAGGTAAAGTTGTGGTAGAAAATAAGAACGCCATAGTCATTCCAAAAGCGGTAATATTACCCAAATCCCAAAATGGTGGTACCTCACCAAAATTCATAGTTAAAAACCCAATAACTGTTGTTAAACTTGTAATAAATACAGGCATAAAATTTAAACGCATGGATTCAATTAATGCATCAATTTTATTTAACCCATCATAGCGCATTTTTTGTAGCATTGTTATTAGTATATGAATACTATCAGCAACTGCAAGGGTCATAATCATTGTCGGAAATACTGCTGAAGGAGGTGTCAATTTAATACCTGATAAGCCAACAAAACCAACGGAACTCACTATTGAAAATATTACCACAAAAAAAGTGGCTATAGTTGCGTAGATGTTTCTAGTTAATACAAATGTTGTGATGATTACTATAAGTAACATAATCATCGTTAGTGCTAAATCATTCATTGAAGACTCAAAGAAGGCTGTATTCAAAGGGACTAAACCAGAAGTATGAATTTGGAAATTAGGATGTTTCGCCTTAAATTCTTTTATCATCTCTCGAACAGCATTTGTTACCTCAGGTATTTCTTTGGCACTATCCACTCCTGGTAGTCTTACCGTTATATTTATAGCTGTTACACTTCCTTTTTCATTTATAATTCTATGAACTAATAAGGGCTCATTCAGGGCTCTTTTCCTAATTTCTTTAATCTCAACGTCGCTTTTTAATGAGGATTCATAGGAAAGGTCATCTACATACAAATCATCACCATCTGCGCTAGTGTATTGAAAGTTAGTTATTGCATCTACTCTTGATGAATACGGTGTATTCCAAGCTGTAGTTGTTAATTCTTCAATAGCAGATAAATTTTCTTTTGTAAATACATTACTATTTTCAGGTGATAAAACTAAAATTACATTATCATCTTTGGTATACTTATCTTGTAAGGCATCAAAAGCTTCTAACTCTGGGTTTGATTCACTGAAAAAGACATGATAATCGCCATCAAATTCCATTTTACCTTTGGAACCAAGCACCATAACAAGTACAATAGATCCTAGTAATACCAACCATTTATTTCTAACAACAAATTCTGCCCATCGCTTTGCAAATTTGTTGGAGGCATTACTAATTTTTTTAAGTGCATTCATAGTTTTAATTTATTAGTTGACCAGTCGTCTATTTAATTGGTCAGGAATGTTAGTACTCTCTCTATTTATTAATTTTTAAGTATTAATTGACCAGTCATCTATAAACTGATTAAAAAAAATTATTTTAAAAGGACGTTTTTTACTAAATTTAAAAAATTGTCTATGGGGTAAGCGCTTTGCATTTCTTTCATCGTGGTCATTGCTCCTTTTCCAGCATCTTCTATAAATCCTGCTAAGTCATATGCTTTAATATTCATACTGAGTTCGCCAACATTTTGCGCTTCTTCTATTACATCAGCTATATGGCTTTTTATCAAATCACTTTTAGCAGCAATCATTTTGCGGATAGCTTCATTGTGTTCCGCCATTTCACTTGCTAAATTACAACCCATACAACCCAGTTTGTAATTCAATTGTTCTTTTAAAACGGTAGAACGAAACTCATAAAAGTCAAGTAAGCGTTGTTTTGGAGTTATTTCTTTATTTTGCAAAACCTCTAAAATAGGAGACATCATTTCATTAAAATACTTCTCCAATGCTTTTACAGCGAAATCCTCTTTACTACTAAAATAAAAATAAAAAGAACCTTTTGGTATTTCCGCTGCCTTTACAATATCATTAACACTTGTAGCATTATACCCTTTTGACCACAACAATTCAATTCCTTTATCTAAAAGGAAATCTGATTTTTGGTCGCTTTTTAAGGTTTTAGTTGACATTGTGTTTAATAATTGAATACAAAGATATGACCACTCGTCTAGTAAACCAAATTTTATGCGATATTTTTTATTTTAACAAAAAAAAGACCAGCTACCCAGCTGGTCTTTTTACTCAAATTAATATGAATTATTATCCGAATTACATATTAAGTCTTAAATATCATTTTCTTACGTTTATCTGTTATTAACTAAAAACCAAAAATTATCTTTATATAATATATACTATGAGTTAAATTAAAAAAAAAGTTGTTTTTATAACTATATTTATTTAATGATTAACTTCTTAGTTATCTGTTTTCCCTTATTGTAATCAAAAGTTACTAAATAAGTCCCTGTTGCTACTTGAATCGGAATTGAAACCTCCGTAACATTAGTATAATCGCTATTAACTTTTAAAACTTGCTGGCCTAATACATTGTATAAACTCACATTTTTTGCTGTAAATACTGATGAATCACTAATACTTATACTTCCCGTTGTTGCATTATAAAATACTACTAAAGCATCTGAAATGACATCTACATCGTCAATCGCTAACACTTCTGCTGCTTTAAATACCACATAAAAACGATCATTGTATTCTCCTGAAACTAAGTT
>Ga0209291_1001270_pt1 | contig 22749 bp, 24 predicted proteins | sample GOMGulsemesocosm_FD_184633 | JGI IMG/M metagenome (GOLD analysis project Ga0209291, IMG submission 184633) | Methane-oxidizing microbial communities from mesocosms in the Gulf of Mexico - GOM9B Gulf of Mexico (SPAdes) (version 2) | ecosystem: Environmental > Aquatic > Marine > Cold seeps...
CGCCCTTCCATGGCGGCCGCGACAGTGCCAGAATAAATCACATCATCGCCTAAGTTAGCGCCAGCGTTAATACCGGTCACAACCAAGGCAGGATCTTGTTCCAGCAACATATTTAGCGCCAAGTGAACACAATCTGTAGGCGTGCCGTTTACCGCCACAAAACCATTCGCTCGAGTGCTGGTACGTAATGGATTAACCAAGGTCAACGAGCTACTTGCAGCACTGCAGTTACGATCAGGTGCAATCACACTAACGTCAAATAATTGGGCCAACCAACGATGTAACGCCTCTATTCCTAAGGCGTCAACGCCATCATCGTTACTAACCAATATTCTCACATTAACTCCTAGATTTACTTAGTTGAGAGTAATCAACTACTTGACATATTTCACGTAAGACACTAGTCGCATATGATCCCGCGGGTAACTCAAACTCAAGTTCCACTGCGTTATCAAGTGCTCGCCATGCCATATTTTCAGGGTATAACATTAAAGCTCGGCGCTCTTGCTTGAGGCCTGCATGCTCAAGACCAGCCGTTAACTCGCGATGAGTTTGCGCGACGCTGTGTTCAAAATCAGCCGCCTCGTCATGCGATGACAAGCGGCCTTTGCCCCACATCGGCGCACTTAATGTGACGTCACGGGCGGCAAAGCGCTCGATAATCGTTTGATCATTAGACTCTGGCGTAAATGAGGCTTTACTGCCCGCTAACATCAGCGTATCACCCGTAAGTAACTTATCATGCTGCTCGCTGGCGATTCTTTGGCTCACTATATCATTAAATATCAATGATCGTGCCGCAGATAAATAGATTGAACGTTTGTCTCTATTTTTTACTTTTTTACCGCCAAACATCACTAATGCCGCATCGACATTATAACCGTCAAAACCAAAACGTTGCTGGCCAAAATAATTGGGTACGCCATTGATTTTAATCTGCTGCAATCGGTCAATCAAGGGCTGTTCTAAGCTCAGCCCTCTTAATATAAGTTTGAATTGATTGCCTTTTAAGGCGCCACGGCGTAACTTTTTGCTGTTGCGCTCACTTGATAATACCCGAATATTTTCCGATTCAAGTAACGCGACATCGGGCGACTCAAGACCGGGCAATTGAATGCTAAAATATTGTTGGGTGATCGCATGGCGATCCTTAAGACCGGCATAACCAATCACTTTATTGCTGACATTGGCCCAGTGCGCTAACTCACGTACCACCGCCGTCGTATTCAAATTGGTCTTTTCTATGTGAAGAATGACATGCTCACCTAGACCGTCAAAACCATAACCTAAGTTTTCATTAACCTGAAAGTCACTCGGCTGAGTACGAATAGTCGCCTCAATGTCAGGCTCACCGTGTAAATATAACCATTGTGGAAGTATCATTACTAAGCGCCTTCAGTTGCTGAGTTTTTGGTTAACAAGACCACGGCATGACAGGCGATACCTTCTTTACGTCCAACATAACCTAACTGCTCGGTGGTCGTAGCCTTAACGTTGACTTGGTTGATATCAGCCGCTAAATCTTGTGCTATCGTTTGGCGCATCGCCTCAATGTGCGGTGCCATTTTAGGCGCCTGAGCAACTATAGTGAGATCTAAATTAGCCAGTTGGTATCCTTGCCCACTAATTAACTGCCATACATGACGCAACAAAATACGCGAATCAACACCTTTAAATTCAGCATCGGTATCAGGAAAGTGACGCCCAATATCTCCTAACGCACACGCGCCTAATAAGGCATCGCATAAGGCATGCAGTGCAACATCACCATCGGAATGGGCCACTAGCCCTTCACTATGCTCAATGTTAACACCGGCGATCACTATCGGTCCTGGACCACCAAATTTATGCACGTCAAAACCATGACCAATTCTTATCATTTTACTTCCTGGGTAATACGTTGTTGCTGAGCTAAAAAAAGCTCGGCTAAAGTTAAATCTTCCGCGCGCGTAACCTTAATGTTGTCACTGCGCCCGTCCACTAGTGTCACTTGCTCACCGGCCCATTCCATCGCTGAAGCTTCATCGGTAATGGTTACTTGTTGATCTAATGCACGTGCCAAGGTCAAACGTAAACTATCGAGATCAAATAACTGCGGCGTAAGTGCATGGTATAGCAATTGTCGGTCAACTGTCTGAGCAATAGTGCCGTCACTGTTGGCTCGTTTCATGGTGTCACGAACCGCACAGGCTAAAATAGCACCACCTTCTTGAGTTTGCGCAGCAATCAACCGATCTAAATCAGTGAGTGTCAAACACGGCCTAGCGGCATCATGCACTAATACTCGCCCTTGCGCTGGCAGCGCTTGCAACCCTGCCAATACCGAGTCAGCCCGCTCACCGCCACCAACTACTGTGGTTATTTTGGGGTGCTTAGCAATGGTCAAGGTTTCAAACCAGCTGTCATCAGGCGCCAAGACCACCACCACACGCGCTATCGACGGATGATTTAATAACGGCTCAAGACTATAGTGAATAATTGGTTTATTGGCGATCGTTAGATATTGTTTAGGCAACGCAGCTCCCATGCGACGGCCGATGCCTGCCGCAGGCATTACTGCATAAAGTGCTAAGTTGGAATGTGGTTGTGCTGTCATATATTTTACTATCTTACTACTCAATAATTCTGAAAAAATCTTCGTCGGCTTTAACTAAGCCCAGTTGATTACGTGCCCGCTCTTCTATGGCTGCTAAGCCATCTTTAAGATCGGCAATTTCCCGGTATTGCAGCTGATTTTTATGTTCTAGTGCTTGGTTCGCTTCGGTCTGGCTGATTATTTCTTGTTTTAACGTAACATAGTCTGGCCAACTGTTTTTGCCGAACCATAAGCGTTGCTGCAATAACACGAATAAGACAACTAAGATGGTAGTAAAAATTTTCATAACTAAGTTTATACCAATCCCATTAATTAAGTGATCACTTGAGCTTGATTAAACCCATAAATCCTGCGTTGCTCTCATTCCTAATAGCTAGCTATTAATCAATCGAGCGCCTTGTCTAAATTAGTTTTCTCTACGCACAACAAGATCATACATTCAATGTAATTGGTATTATCCAATAATGCGTCGCACTTAAATTTACTGCCAATGTTCCTAAGACTCATTGTATTAATGAAATGAGCTATTTTGTACCAAGGATAAACAGATGAAACTCTGATTGATGCTCCTGACTGAACTTAAGCACCAACATCTATGTCGGCAATATACTTGAGCATTAGCCGATTTTTGCGCACCTACGTGGTCGCACTATAGAAAATAAACACCCCAGCTATCATTTGCTTAGACCGTGGATTATATTCAACTTATTTGTGCAATTGGCACTGTCTTGTGATCCTCGCCTAATATCATGCAAAAGCCAAGCACTAAATGACAAACTCTAACCAACAGGCTTCAAATATAGTGAATCTCTAGATTAAGCTCTGTTAGACTATGCTCTATATTGTGCTCGACACTTTAAATTTAATTACGTTAGGACTGACCACTATGATCTTCAACGACGATTCGGTATTAGTATTTTCAACCGACAGCGGCCGGATAACCCCCACCACACAACCCGAGCCTATCGAAAGCGGTGACGGCATTGTAAGAATTCGCCGCGAAACTAAAGGCCGTAAAGGAAAAGGTGTTATCACTATTTCAGGTCTGGCTCTTGATGCGGCTGCGCTAAAGAAACTCGCTAAAGATTTAAAAAAACTTTGCGGTTGCGGTGGTTCGGTTAAAGATGGCATTATTGAAATTCAAGGCGACAATCGCGAGGTCATTAAAGCCTTTCTTGAAAAGAAAAACTTTAGCGTAAAACTCGCAGGCGGCTAATTGTCTCTCATTACTTTAAAAACAGACTGAGTTTAGGCCTATGGAAAGCTTACAAAATCATTTTTTACTTGCGATGCCAAGTCTTGACGATTCTTACTTTCATCGCGCCGTAATTTATATTTGCGAACACGACGAACAAGGGGCAATGGGGCTTATTATTAATCAGCCAATTAGCCAATTAACCGTCAAGCAGCTGTTAGACAAAATAGAAGTAGCCAGCGACGTATTACAATCTCAAAACCTCAATAGTCATGCCTTCAATGGCGGCCCGGTCAGCCCTGATCGTGGTTTTGTATTGCACAGCCCGCAAATCCCGTGGGGCAGTAGCGTTCAGTTATCTCACGATCTAATGGTCACGACATCAAAAGATATTTTAGCCGTCATGGGCACCGACGCCGCGCCCGATCAATACTTAATGGCACTGGGTTATTCGGGTTGGTCCGCGGGCCAACTAGAACAAGAGCTATTAGATAATTCTTGGTTAACCTTGCCTGCCGATCCTAGTATCATATTTGATGTCACCCCTGACCAGCGCTGGCAACATGCCACTAAGCAGCTGGGGTTTGAAATATGGCAACTAAACTCTCAAGCAGGTCATGGCTAGCCGCGACACGCTGTCGACGCCGGCTTGAAGTGAAATCTAATAAATACAATCTAAAAATGAGCAAAATATAGCGATGACAACGATGTTAGCATTTGACTTTGGCACCAAGAGTATTGGGGTTGCCATCGGTCAACAAATCACCGCCACGGCCAGCCCTTTGGCCGCAATAAAAGCCCAAGATGGCATCCCTAATTGGGATCTAATTGAGCAATTAATTAAAGAATGGCAACCAAGCCATATCATAGTCGGCTTGCCAACCAATATGGATGGCACCGAGCAACCAATGACAGTGCGCGCGCGAAAATTTAGTCAACGAATTTACGGCCGCTTCAAAGTGCCAGTGGTTACTCACGATGAACGTTTAACCACGGCAGCTGCCAAAGAAAGGTTATTTGAGCTGGGCGGTTACAAAAAACTGACCAAGGGTAAAATAGACAGTGTGTCGGCCGTGCTAATCTTAGAGAGTTGGTTTGAAACCCAGTTTTAAGTCGCAAAAACGGCAATACAGCAGTAAATAAAAGCCGCCATTAATCCGGCGGCTTAATTCTATTATTCACTCATGTCTAACGTGATGTTATCAAGTAAACTACTGCTGGTATCATTATCATTTTCTTTTTCACCATGAAGTTTAATCATCAAACGTAAATCATTTGGCGAATCAGCATGATGGATCGCATCGTCATAACCTATCTCGCTGGCTTGATATAGCTTAAATAACGCTTGGTCAAAGGTCTGCATGCCTTGCTCATTAGATTTGGCCATGGTTTCTTTTAACGCGTGTAATTCACCTTTAGCGATAAGATCAGACACCCGAGATGAGTTTAATAAAATTTCAATCGCGGCACGCCGACCTTTACCATCAATCGTAGGCACCAACTGCTGCGCGACAATGCCACGCAAGTTTAGTGACAGATCAAACTGTAACTGGGCATGCTTTTCTTTAGGTACTAAATGCATAATACGCTCTAACGCTTGGTTAGCGTTATTAGCATGCAAGGTCGCGACACACAGGTGACCAGTTTCAGCAAAGGTTAACGCAAATTCCATCGTTTCTTGCGAGCGAATTTCACCAATTAAGACCACATCAGGCGCCTGACGCAAAGCCGACTTTAACGCCGCATCAAACGATTCAGTATCAATGCCAACTTCACGTTGAGTCACAATGCTTTTGCGATGCTCGTGAACAAATTCAACCGGATCTTCAATCGTTAAAATATGACCACCAGAATGACGATTACGATGGCCAATCATGGCAGCTAACGAAGTCGACTTACCCGTACCCGTTGCACCCACCATGATCAGTAAACCTCGCTTGCTCATCATCACGTCTTTTAATACATGGGGCAGTTTCAGCGCGTCCATTTCTGGAATGTCCGTTTCGATCCGCCGTGCAACAAACCCCGCCATATTACGCTGCCAAAAGGCACTTACCCTAAAACGACCAATGCCGTCGATGGCTAACGCAAAGTTACACTCTTTGGTCGTATTAAATTCATCGCGCTGTTTATCATTCATCGCGCTGTAAACAATAGCTAACGATTGCTCTTCTGATAATTCCTGCGGATCAATGGGCACGAGTTCACCGTGCACCTTGATGCTCGGCTTGGCGTGAGCTGAAATGAATAAATCAGAACCCTCGCGATCGCTTAATATTTGTAACAGACTGTTAATATCCATCATTTCACCTATATACTCGCTTTACCTGAGCCTTTTAGCTCGGCATCTTGACGACTGATCACCCCACGGTTAACCAGATTAGATAATGATTGATCTAAGGTTTGCATCCCGTGCGACATCCCAGTTTGGATCGCTGAATACATTTGAGCTACTTTAGCTTCTCTGATCAAATTACGGATAGCAGGGGTGCCCAGCATGATTTCATGAGCTGCCACTCGGCCGCCATCTACTTTTTTAATTAGGGCTTGTGAAATAACGGCTTGCAAAGATTCCGATAACATCGTTCTGACCATATCTTTTTCCGCCGACGGGAACACATCAACAATACGGTCAATGGTTTTGGCCGCCGAGGTCGTATGCAAGGTGCCAAAGACTAAATGACCCGTTTCCGCCGCCGTTAAGGCTAAACGAATCGTTTCCAAGTCACGCATTTCACCGACTAAAATAATATCGGGATCTTCACGTAGCGCGCTGCGCAATGCATTATCAAAACTGTGAGTATCACGATGTACTTCACGCTGATTGACTAAACACTGTTTATTTTTATGAACAAATTCAATCGGATCTTCAATGGTTAAAATGTGCTCTCGTCGCGTTTCGTTAATGTAATCGACCATGGCGGCTAAGGTGGTACTTTTACCCGAACCCGTCGGACCGGTCACTAATACCAAACCACGAGGAAAATCGGATATTTTCTTGAAGATCTCTGGCGCGCCTATTTGCTCTAACGTTAAGACTTCACTCGGGATAGTACGAAACACAGCACTCGGACCACGATTTTGAACAAAGGCGTTAACCCTAAATCGCGCTAAGTCAGGCACTTCAAACGAAAAGTCAGACTCTAAGTCTTTCTCGTAATCTTTTCGTTGTTTATCATTCATGATGTCATAAACTAAACTATGCACTTCTTTATGGTCTAATGGTGGTATATTTAGCTTTCTTACCTCACCATCGACACGGATCATTGGCGGTACACCCGCTGAAAGATGTAGATCTGACGCTTTATGTTTAACACTAAACGCCAATAATTCAGTAATATCCATATTATGTAGCAACCTTAAGCAAATTAATTATTATGAATATAATATCATCACATATAAATTCAGCAATCAACACGATCGAATCAATAGAAAAAAAATTTAAAATAGCTCATGGCACAGTCAGCCTGCTGGCAGTCAGTAAAACTAAACCTATCAGCGCCATTGAACAGGCGATGGCAGCAGGTCAGCGCGCCTTTGGAGAAAATTATGTGCAAGAAGGTGTTGATAAAATCCAACACTTTAATGATGACAGTTTATGCTGGCACTTTATCGGGCCGTTACAATCAAACAAAAGCAAGCCAGTGGCTGAAAACTTTGATTGGGTTCATACCATCGATCGCTTAAAAATAGCCCAGCGTCTTAATAATCAGCGCCCTGAGCAACTGCCGCCACTCAATGTCTGTATTCAAATTAATATTAGTGGTGAAGCGAACAAGTCAGGCATCAGTCCGGAACAGTTAATGCCACTGGCGCAAGAAATAGCCAAGTTAGAGCAACTGACACTGCGAGGCCTAATGACCATTGGCCATAAAAGTGATGATCTCGATTTGATCGCCGAGGAGTTTTCACAAATGAATCAACTTTTTGAGACGTTAAAACAAGAGTTTGCTACAGTAGATACCCTATCAATGGGCATGAGTAGCGATCTTGAGTTGGCGATACAACACGGCTCAACCCTCGTCAGAATTGGCAGTGCCATTTTTGGCCAGCGCGACATAAAATAGGTATATCTAAGATGGAACAAAAAAAAATAGCCTTTATTGGCGCCGGAAATATGGCGCGCAGCATTATTGGTGGCTTGTGCACACAGCACTACCCTGCCTCACTGGTCATGGCTTCCAATCCAAGCCAAGGTAAATTAGACCAACTACAACGTGACTTTGGTATTTTAACCACCAATGATAACAATCACGCACTCGAGTGGGCAGATGTCATTGTCTTGGGCGTTAAGCCTAATTTAATCGAGTCAGTTGCCAGTGACATGCGCAATGACAACCTCAACGACAAATTGTTTATTTCGATTATTGCTGGGGTTCAATCATCTCGCTACCAAGATTATTTTGGTCAAGCTATTCGATTAGTTAGAACCATGCCAAATACCCCCTCTTTGCTTGGCAAAGGCATGACCGGTCTTTACGCGCCGACCACTATCGGTGATAACGATCGGGCCATTGCATCTCAAATCATGAGTGCGGTTGGTGAAATACTCTGGGTTGAACAAGAACAACATATCGATACTGTTATTGCCTGTTCTGGCAGCTCACCAGCCTATTTCTTTCTGATGATGGAATACATGCAGCAAAGTGCCATAAAAATGGGCTTAAGCGGCGAAGAAGCTCGACTGTTAATTCAGCAAGCCGCGTTAGGCGCAGCCGAAATGGTTCGTCATAATAACCATTTAGAGTTATCGCAATTGCGCCAACAAGTGACCTCTAAAGGAGGTACTACTCATGCTGCAATCGAAACTTTTAAGCAGCACAACCTAGAGCAGACCATTGATGACGCGATGAAAAGTGCCGTAAGCCGCGCGCAAGAAATGGCAAAACAGTTTTAACTTTATAGGAATATAACTACTAATGAATGCATTTAGCTTCTTAATCGATTTCGTGTTTGATACCTACTTAATGATCGTGTTATTGCGGGTATGGCTGCAATTAGCCAAGGCTGATTTTTACAATCAGCTAAGCCAGTTTGTGGTTAAAGCGACTAACCCGCTATTAGCCCCGATGCGCCGCATAATTCCGACACTTGGTAGCTTAGACACTGCAGGTGTTGTACTGGCTATTGTCGTTGCAGCCGCTAAATTCACCGCGTTAATTAGCCTCGGTGGCGGCAGCATAACCATGGCGACATTACCGATCTTAGCACTGGTTTTAGTATTCAAAACAGCCGGCACTATGGTTTTTTGGGTGATGATTATCCGCGCAATTTTAAGCTGGGTGAGTCAAGGCGGCCATCCGATTGAGCATCTAATGGCGCAACTGAGTGAACCACTATTAGCACCTATTAGACGTTTTATGCCAGCGTTAGGCGGGTTAGACCTGTCGATGATTGTATTATTTGTTGGCTTAAACTTTCTTAATATCTTATTAGGTCAGTACATTCCATTTTGGGCAGCGCTCTAACGCCCCACATATCAAGTAAAATGCTTGCTTTAAAGGCTAATCCCAATCGTAATTGGGATTAAAACAGCCGTTGAAGCAAGCGTTTCATCATACCTTTAGCCCTACTGACATCGCTCGTTAACAATTCGCCTGCAGCAATAACCCCATAAGCGAGTTAAACTAATCACAAGTTGGTATACTAATCCCAAGCAAAGCTCCCACAATCATTTTCCATCACAATTGAGGACTACTCCATGTTGTCATTATCAAAAATACTCTCAGCTGTCGTGCTGTTTATTGCCAGCACTTCGCTAACAATGGCCGAGTCAGCAGGTCAATATCAACAGTCAGGCCGATATCAAATCCACTATATCGCATTAGGCTCGACCTTTTTAACACCAGAAATATCAAAAACATACAACATAAAACGTTCAAGATATAATGCTTTTGTTAATATCTCAATTCTTGATACCTTGCTCGATGGCAATCCAGCAGTAACAGGTAAGTTAACCGGTAAGGCCGTTAACTTAACCGGTAATACTCGCACCCTTGACTTTAAAGAAGTTATCGAAGGCGATGCTATTTATTATATTGCCGAACTGCAATTTCGTAATGAAGAACGTTTTACTATTTCTGTCAATCTAACCAATAAAGATGGCCTCAACAGTAAAATTAGTTTCAAACAACAATTCTACGCTGAGTAAAAAATAGCAAGCGGTGTCGCTCGGCAGTGATTGATTGAGATGCATTCTAGACTAAAGAATTGCTATAATCGGCGCTATCAAGATATTGAGTCGGCACGTCGCCGCGTTCAATTAAATTAATTAGGTTTTCACATTATGAAACAGTTTGTTTTAGCTACTGGTAATAAAGGTAAAGTTGCAGAACTAGCGAGTATGCTCGCCCCATTAGACATTGAGCTTTTACCCCAAAGTCATTTCAATGTGCAAGATGTGCCTGAAACTGGCACCACCTTTATTGAGAACGCGATCATAAAAGCGCGCCATGCTGCAAAAATTACCGGGCTACCTGCCATTGCTGACGACTCTGGTCTTGAAGTAATGACTTTAGGTGGCGCGCCTGGTATTTATTCTGCTCGCTATGCCGGTGAAAACGCCAGCGATCAAGCCAATATTGATAAGCTGCTTGAGCGCCTTAAAGATACCCCCGACGATCAACGCCAAGCGCGATTCGTTTGCATCTTGGTTTATATGGCCAGTGAAAATGATCCAACACCGATCATTTGCCAAGGTTTTTGGAATGGCGCCATAACGCGTGATCAGCAGGGATTATCTGGCTTTGGTTACGATCCAATCTTTGCGGTTAACGATCATGATTGCACCAGTGCCGAACTGAGTAAAGCCACTAAAAATCAGATCAGCCATCGCGCCCAAGCATTGCAGCAGTTATTGCCACAATTAAAGTTACAAATAGCACAACAGCAAGGTTAGTTTTACATGCTTTCATTACCACCACTTAGTCTCTATATTCACATTCCTTGGTGCGTTCAAAAATGCCCTTATTGTGATTTTAATTCCCATGCTTTAAAAAGCGAAGTGCCACACGTCGCTTATGTTGATGCGTTATTGGAAGATCTCACGCAAGATTTAGTGCATGTGCAAGGTCGAAAATTATATTCAATATTCATTGGTGGTGGCACCCCGAGCTTGCTCGAGCCCAAGCAAATGAAACGCCTGCTTGATGGCGTCAAAGCATTAATTCCCAGCTCAAGTGAGCTCGAAATTACCATGGAAGCTAACCCAGGCACGGTTGAAAGTGGCCGTTTTGCCCAATTTCAAGCGGCAGGCATCACCCGAATATCTATCGGAGTACAAAGTTTTCAGGAAGATAAACTGATTATTTTAGGCCGTATTCATGATAGTAATGAAGCGATTAATGCGGCAAAACAAGCGCAAGCACTTGACCTGCAATCCTTTAATATCGATTTAATGCACTCGTTACCAGCCCAGCAAGTGACCGATGCTTTGGGTGACTTAAAGCAGGCAATAGCATTAGCCCCACCGCATTTGTCATGGTATCAATTAACCATTGAGCCCAATACTCAGTTTCATTCAAAACCGCCGCGTTTACCCGAAGATGATGTGCTGGCCGATATCTACGATGCAGGGCGTGACGCATTAACTGCCGCTGGTTATCAACAATATGAAATCTCAGCCTTCGCCAAACCCGGTTTTCAGTGCCAGCATAATCTAAACTATTGGCGCTTTGGCGACTACTTAGGCATTGGTTGTGGTGCTCACTCAAAAATTACAGATGTTAATTCTGGAAAAATCTTACGGGGCGAAAAAGTTAAACACCCCAAAGGTTATTTAGATCCAGAGCAAGATTACCGCTATAAAAGCTGGCACATCGAGACCGAAGATCTCGCACTCGAGTTCTTTATGAATCGCTTTAGGTTAGTTGAACCCTGCCCGCGGCAAGACTTTTGTCACTTCACTGGTTTAGATGAGTCATCGGTCAGAGCCCCGCTTGAGTTAGCAATCCGTAAAGGCCTGCTAACTGAGTCGGCAAGCCATTGGCAAGTTACCCCATTGGGTCAGCGCTTTCTAAATACATTACTCAATATTTTTATGGATCAATAAGCTAAACTTTTATTGTTAACCCGTTAATAGTAAAACCAAATCGTTGTGACTGCACAGGTGAAATGAATGAGATTGAATAGATTAATTACATTAATAGTCAGCGGTGCCCTAATGTTGGTCGGTTGCAGTCAAACCCCGACATCGCCAGAGCAATCAAAGGAGCAAGCTCCTTCTGTATCTGCTACTGCACTGCCGACACCGAAAACAACGAGTAAGCGGGCCAAGAAAACGGTCACTAAACGGGTTAACAACAAACAAGCAATCATAAAAAAAGCATCGATTAAAGCCAATCAATTATTTAATGACATCGCTAAGCAGAGCTTTAATCGTTCAGTGAATACAACGGTGCTTAAGCATAATTTACAGCGTTTAAGCCAAATTAATCCTAAATTTTTAAATAAACCAACACGGCTCAGCTACCAGCTAATCAAAACAACGCTGGAATTAAAATACAATACATTACAATGGTCTAATTATAAGTACCCACTTAGCCCAGCAAACCAATACCACCTGCGCCCAGTTAATCGGTTATTGCTAAAACAACTCACCGACCAAAGTGACATCGACAGTTACATTAAGCAGCTAACACGCATCAAACCACAAATGTTAAGCTTAACTCAAACGCTAAGAGACCGAGAATTAGCCGGTATTATGCTGCCGTATTTTGTGTTTGAGCAGCTAATTGATGAGTCGGTTGCTATCATCAGTGGCGCCCCTTTTGACCAAGGCGATGACAGCCTATTATTAAATGATTTTAAGCATAAACTATCTCAACTGACCATTGAACCAGATCAGCAGCAGCGGTTAATTAGTGCCGCAGAAGTCGCTTTAACAACGCAGGTTAAATCAGGCTATTCAACGTTAATAAGTTACTTGCGCGCGCAACAGTCACGCGCGAGTCACGATGACGGCGTGTGGAAGTTTCCACGAGGTTCATTTTACTATCAGCAATTGTTACAACAAGCGACCACCAGTACCTTAAGCGCTACTGAGCTTCATCGTCTTGGACAAGCTGAAATTATTACTATTCACAGTGAAATACGTAATATCATGGCAAACATGGGCTTTACTGGCGATATAAGTCAATTTTTTGAGTTTATTCGCACTGACCCACAATTTAACTTTGCTCAAGCAAGCCAACGCAGAGCCGCTATTGCGACCACCACAGCCCACTTTAATACAGTCATTAGACCGAAGCTTAAGTCCCTCGCTAGCTTGCCAGCAACAGCGAATGTCAGCAGTAAGTATACCCATGCTAATGACGAGCTTTATAATAGCGCTTCAGTGGCGAAATATCAGTTAGCCGCATCGCTGATTCATCGTAATTTTCTTGGTCATCATTTGCAAATGACCGTCACTAATGCGCAACAGAAATTACCTACCTTTAGAAAATCAATTAAACTGCCGGCCTATTCAGAAGGCTGGGCATTATATAGCGCACGCCTAGCTGAGCAGTTTAAATTTTATAGTCAGTCGCATGATAATTTAGGTCGACTCGCCTTTGAATTATGGCATGCCAGTAAGTTGGTGATCGACACCGGTATTCACTCTCAGCAATGGACCCGTGAACAAGCGATTGAGTTTTTAACCCTCAATACTGCGGCCCCTGTTGCAGCGATAATTAAAACGGTAACACATTCAATTGTGGCACCCGCTCAAGCGACAGCGCCATTTTTTGGCATGTTAACGATTACCGAGCTACGCCAAACCGCACAACATGCCTTAGCCGCTAAATTCAATTTAGTTAAATTCCATGATGCGCTGTTAAAGAATGGCCAATTACCGCTGCCGTTACTACGTCAACAGATTGAAGCTTACATTAAAGCTGCAAAGTGACTTGGCTAGACTTGACTTGGCTTGGCTTAGTTTGGCTTAGTTTGGCTTAGTTTACTTTAATTGTTAGCTGAATAACCCCGCCGATCTGCGGCGGGTTTTCGTCGAGTAGTTCTTGATGTTTTTGCGGTGAAACGTTAAGACTGAGCGCGCGGTAATAGACCCGCCAGTGCTGCGACTTGGCACATACCTGCTTTTCTTCTTCAACACACTTACCATCAATTAATTTGAGAATATGCTGAACTTTAGCCACCCGATATAAAGCCGTAACTGATTGCGCTGAAAATGCCGACCCGCTCATCAGTAGAGCGCCTAACAACAAGCTAATGACTAGTGATAATCGAGACATTTAATTTCCCTTAAAAATAATCTATGACGTTACTATACGCGATTGGGCAGGGAAATTACCAGCGCGTCCCAATGCGAACGGACCGGCGATAACGCATTATATCGATTTAATTTTTATGACATTATATTGCGCTAATTGAGGAATACTCCGATGTAATTGATGCTCTAACGCATCAAGTTGCTCCATTTTTTGACACAACTGATTAGCTTCCTGTTCCAGTTCTGCACCTTGCTGGTTTAGCTGTTGACTGAACTGTTGCAGTTTTTTCTGAGCTTCTTGCCAGTGCGCTTGGCCTGTCATGATCATTTGTCCGAGTAAAGCCAGTATTTCTGTGGTAGCAACGCTAGCAAGTTGCTTTAACTCTTGCGCCATTATCTGGTTAAACTCTTCAGGATTGCTGCCGGTGAGCTCCGTTGATAGCAGATATTGGCCGTCTGGTTGGTTAATTAACGGCGCCAAGCGTTGTTCGAGTTGATTGGCAATATATTCAACGTGACTGGCGCTCTTATTATCATCGGTGAAGCCGTTTAATAAACTGCTTATGGCTTGCTTAACTAAAGTAAGTCCTTGACTGACGAGTTGAGATATTTGCGGGGCTAACTCTTGAATTAAGCGGTAGTATTGATCGAGCAGTGACTGTTGTTGCTCAGTTAAATGAATTTTAACACCATCAATATACAATTGATGATTATCAGTTACGCGATAAAGAGGTTGGCTATTGCGTAATATTTGGATCTGCTGCGGAGTGACTTTTACACTATGTTCAAGGCTAACTTGGCAACGCAGATTAGTTACGCCTGTCGGCTTACTTTCAGCGGCGGCATTTAATGAAACTAGCGCACTTAGCGCCACAAACAATGGTATTTTCACGATACAGCCCTCAAATTAGCTAATAAATAAACTGAGTAAGAGTGTAGAGGCTAACAGAACAAGATCAAGTGGATAAGATAATAAGAGGAAAAGCTGGCCAACATCAGTAGACTGAAATTGGCCGAGGTAGTTAATCGTTAAATTAACCCCACCAAAGATCGAATAATTCTGTCACTTCAATCTTTTCCATGCCTTTGCTTTCTAGGAAGCTTTTTACTGCACTGCGGTGCTCTTCAGTACACTTGCCAAGCTTTTGAGTACAAACAAGACCTTCCCAAACTAAATCGCCGCCGCCAGCAAAACCTAGCGTATTAACTTCGATAACGTCATTAACTAACTCATCAACTAACGTATCAATTTGTTCGTTATTAGTGCCTTCAGGGAACGCCCACGTCACTTCAAATCCTAACTCTTGAAACTCATCAACGCGTAGTTTCTTACGTAAACGGGTATTGCGCTTTGCATTCTCTTTCATAATATTTCCTTAATAAAAACCAAGTTTAAGTCATAACTATTGACCATTGTAGCCTGATTCATTCAGGTTTACAGTGCTCTAGAATAAAAAATCAGGTTTTGACCTACTTAACCCGTTTATACATCATGTCCCACACGCCATGACCCAGTCGATGGCCACGCGCTTCAAACTTAGTTAACGGACGGTGCTCTGGACGCTCAATGTAATCACCCTTGGTGGCGATATTACAGTAACCTTCCTGAGCATTGAGAACTTCCACCATATGCTCGGCATAATTTTCCCAGTCGGTCGCCATATGAAATATGCCATCAATCTTTAAGCTGCTGCGGATGTTCTGAGCAAACGCGGCTTGGACAATTCGGCGCTTATGGTGACGAGTTTTATGCCAAGGATCTGGAAAAAACAACTGCATGCAAGACAAGCTATCTTTAGGAATACAGTCGGCCAGTACTTCAATTGCATCATGGCAATAAAGTCGTAAGTTGGTTACACCCTCTTCTGCCGCTTCTAATAAACATGCACCGACACCTGGTGTATGCACTTCAATGCCAATAAAGTTTTTTTCAGGCGCTGCTTTAGCCATCGCCACTAATGACTTGCCCATGCCAAAACCGATTTCGGCGACAACAGGATTGTCATTACCAAAAACTGCAACCAGATCGATTAAACCGTCTTTATGCTCTAGGCCCATGATTGGCCACTGGTTTTCCAAGGCATTCTCTTGGCCCTTGGTTAATCGCCCTTCTCGCTTCACAAAGCTACGTACGGTGCGAATATAGACACCCTCTTTAATCTTTTGATCGACGATGTCGTTGTTGCTGTGCTCAGTCATACTAATGCGACCTACCCTTAGTTGGTTAATCAGTGGTAATAGTACTACGGCGACGGTAAACTCAGCGCCATCACCTGCCACTTACTCTAAAAGCCAAATTATAAACAATGTCGAGCACAAATACATTTTCTAAAAAAATTATCTCTTGGTACCAAGAGCACGGTCGCAAAACACTGCCTTGGCAAATCAACAAAACACCCTATCGAGTCTGGGTGTCTGAGATTATGCTTCAGCAAACTCAAGTTGCTACTGTGATCCCGTATTACCAACGGTTTATGGAGCAATTCCCAACCATTATTGACTTGGCCAATGCACCCAGTGATCAAGTATTGCATCTATGGACTGGGCTGGGTTATTACGCCAGAGCGCGTAATTTGCATAAAACGGCGCAAATAGTTCGTGATGATTATCACGGCGAATTTCCGACGGCCTTTGAACAGGTACTCGATTTACCCGGTATTGGTCGCTCAACCGCAGGCGCTGTGTTGTCACTGTCGCTTGGTCAACCTCACCCAATCCTTGATGGCAATGTAAAACGAGTTTTAACCCGTCACTTTGCGGTGGAAGGCTGGTACGGAGTTAGCAAGGTCGAAAAAGAACTCTGGCAATTAAGTACCGAGCTGACACCTGCGGATGCCACCAGTCAATATAATCAAGCGATGATGGATCTAGGGGCTTCGTTGTGTAGTCGCAGTAAACCACAGTGTCCATTGTGTCCGGTGCACCAAAGTTGCATTGCCCACCTTGAAGATCGTACTAAAGAGTTTCCCCACTCAAAACCGAAAAAGAAAACACCCGTAAAAATCACCAATATGCTGATTATTGAAGCCCAGGGTCAGGTTCATTTAATTAAACGACCACCGACGGGAATTTGGGGATCTTTGCACTGCTTCCCTGAGTTTGAGTCATTGCAATTAATGAATGATTCGCTCGGCGACTTAATTGAGCAAGGGGAGCTGACAGCGCTTGCCCCCCTGCGCCATACATTTAGTCATTTTCATTTAGATATCACGCCGTACCATTTAAAATTAGCACGCCTACCTGATAATATTGTCATGGAATCACAACAGGCTCTCTGGTATAACTTAGCGCATCCACAGCAGGTCGGTTTGGCCGCTGTGACTCAATCATTATTAAACCAACTTATTACTTCATAGAGGTTCCCGATGGCTCGTACTATTTATTGTATCCACCTAGACAAAGAGGCTGAGGGCCTTGACTTTCAATCACTGCCAGGCGACTTAGGCAAGAAAGTTTTTAACAATATCTCAAAAGAAGCTTGGGGCCGTTGGATGTCAAAACAAACCATGCTGATTAACGAAAAGAAATTAAATTTGATGAGCACTGACGATCGTCGCTTTCTTGAGGAGCAAATGGTCGCCTTTTTGTTTGAAGGCAAAGAAGTTCAAATTGACGGTTATACCCCGCCAAGTAAATAATTAAGCGGCTAATTAGCGTTATTTTAACCAATACGCGTAGTTTTCAAGCAACCGATGCGATTCAACGTTTATTTATAAAATAAACGTTGACTTAAACCGCCAAAATCTATTTAATAGCCGCCGTTGCCTCGATAGCTCAGTCGGTAGAGCAGAGGATTGAAAATCCTCGTGTCCCTGGTTCGATTCCGGGTCGAGGCACCATTTATTATTTATAATAAAGGTGCTTGCAACAATAAGTTTTAAATACGTGCCGACATAGCTCAGTTGGTAGAGCAACTGACTTGTAATCAGTAGGTCCCGAGTTCGACTCTTGGTGTCGGCACCATTTAAAATTTACATTTCAATTTTATTGAAATGAACAAATCCTGTTTTTCAGGTGCAGACTTTATTTTTAAAGTGATGATTCGACAACTTAATCTGTAGAGCTTAAGGTATCGCATTGAAATCCTGTTTTCAGGTGAACACTTTTTAAAGTTATGCCTCGATAGCTCAGTCGGTAGAGCAGAGGATTGAAAATCCTCGTGTCCCTGGTTCGATTCCGGGTCGAGGCACCATCATTCAGCCTAACGGCTTTTTTGTATTGATTAATTTTAAATACGAAATAAATAAATAGATAGTTTAGGTCTTAGACCAAATTATCTGATTTAAAAAATCCTGTTAATTCAGGTGCAGACTTTTATAAGTCATGCCTCGATAGCTCAGTCGGTAGAGCAGAGGATTGAAAATCCTCGTGTCCCTGGTTCGATTCCGGGTCGAGGCACCATCATTCTAGAGAAAAGCCAACCTTCGGGTTGGCTTTTTTCGTTTAAGCCCGAAAAAATTTAAAGCACGAGCATATACCTATCAATCCCCCGCAAAGCAGCTAATACCATTAATTGTATTAAAGATATGCTCTTGTTGTGCGCAGGGGGATTAGCAAGAACAAGGTGCTCGAATGATTTCCACATGGATGTGGATAGTAGTGCAATGCAGGAGCATATTGCCGACCAATAGCTGGCTATTGGGATTAAGAGGTACGCAGTTGTCTACGGACGTAGATAAGGGGCGTGAGCAGGACGCGGTAGCCTTATTGTTGATTTAAACTTGTACAAATGGTCAATTATTAAATGCAATTGGCTCTGTTCACCTTAAATGTAGCTAGCTTCGAAATACATTGAAAGTGTTGGTGTTTGATAAAGCAAGCTTGTGCAGCATGGATGCTGCGCCAGAGCCTTCATGGACGAATTTACGGCGACTTGCTGTTCAAATGGCAACACTTTAGTACAACATAGCCAATGAAATTGGTTTTAGTTCCATGACATTAAGTGTTTACTTTATAGCCACTCAGCCATAAAGTAGTATCTACAATATTCTTTTACCGATCCGGCTCTAGCACCATTACCTCACCTGCCAAGGATAATAATGTTTCGACAGGTATTTACGAAAGCGATAACAAAAGCATCTTTTTTTGATTTAATTATCAATCACAGCCTCAAGGTACTGATTTTAGTTTTCACCTTGCTGTCGCTAATTATTTTTATCTACCTTAGTAAGCTCTCCAATGAGCAAATTAGAACTAATGCCCTTAAAACAGCCGCCTTATACACCGAAACCTTAACACTGTTTAGAACCCTATATAGCTCTGAAGTGGTTAATACGGTTAAAAGAGGTGGCCTAGCTGTCACCCATGATTACAAAGAGCAACATAACGCTATTCCGCTGCCTGCCACGTTAGCCATGATGTTAGGTAATAAGTTAGGAAACGATGAACACAGCGTATCGAGTCGACTTTATAGCCCTTACCCATTTCCGTGGCGATTAAAAACAGGGGGATTAACCGATGACTTCTCAAACAAAGCATGGGTCGCCTTAACAAAGAGCCCTGCGACTCCCTATTATCAATTTGAAGCGGTTAATGGCCGCCGTTTGTTACGTTATGCCAGCGCTGACATGATGCGGGCAAGCTGCGTTAACTGCCACAATGTTCACTCTGACACGCCAAAAAATGACTGGAAGACCGGCGATTTACGTGGAATTTTAGAAATTAACATTCCGATAGACCAAAATTTCAATTTAGCCAATCAAATGGTCCGACATACGCTTTACGTATTAATCGGGATCTTAGTCCTAGCCCTATTAGGGATCGGACTTATTATAAAACAATTACGATTACGCACCCATCAAGCACTAAAAGCACAACAACAATTATTAACCATTTCATTAACTGACAGTTTAACCAACATTGCAAATCGTCGCCGTTTTGACCAAGATTTTCACACGGAATGGCAACGCGCTCAGCGCACCCATAGTAGTCTGGCGATTGTGTTATTTGATGTCGATGATTTTAAAGCGTTCAATGATAACTACGGCCATCAAGCTGGAGATCTCATTTTGCAGCAATTAGCACAAATAATGGCGACGTCAGTACGACGAGCCTCGGAATTAATTGCACGCTATGGTGGAGAAGAGTTTGTCTTATTGTTGCCTCATACAAATGCGGCAGACGCGGCTTGCATTGCCAACATTATCCGGAAAAAGATTGAAACCGCCGCGATTGAGCATCAATACGCGCGTGCTAAGCAGGTAATTACTCTTAGCGCCGGTGTGTCTGCCGTAATCCCCAACCAACAAAAGACCACCGAGTCATTGCTAAAAAATGCGGATGCAGCATTATATCAAGCAAAATCTCAGGGCCGAAATTGTGTAATGATATATCAAGAAAAAGAATAGCCCTCTAAAAAAAGGGCCTGCGATTGATTAACTCCAAATGCCTCGGGTATCGATTAATTTTGGAATATTGATTCTGTTGGGATCAAAGTTTCTAAATTGTTTATGGTCGACTAATAACATCACTATATCAGCTTCAATCATTGCATCATTAAGCGCACATAGCTGGGCTGAAGATTCAAAGGCGGCTGGTAATTGGCCAATATTTGGCTCGACAATTAATAAACGTCCCAAATGAAGGTTTGAAATTTCTCGAGCAATATCCAACGCGGGGCTTTCACGCAGGTCGTCAATATCGGGTTTAAACGCAAGACCTAAACAAGCAACACTTACCTCTTGCGCGGTTTTATTGGGGTTTTCAATTAAAAACTCAGCTAATTTCTGCTTAAACTGCTCAATCACCCACAACGGCTTATTATCGTTAACCTGACGCGCCATGCTAATTAATTTGGCCTGTTTGGGGGTTTTTGAAACAATAAACCATGGATCGACCGCAATGCAATGCCCACCAACACCCGGTCCTGGTTGCAATATATTCACTCGTGGATGACGATTAGCTAACGATATTAACTCCCAAACATTAATATCTAACTCATCGCAAATAATTGATAGCTCATTAGCAAAAGCTATGCTGACGTCACGCGATGCATTTTCGGTTAATTTTGCCATTTCAGCGGTCCGTGCATTAGTAATTATGCACTCGCCATCGACAAAAGTTTTGTATAGCTCGACACTACGCTGGGAGCATTTAGCGGTCATGCCACCAATAACCCGATCATTGTGAACCAATTCACGCACCACTTTCCCAGGCAAAACTCGCTCTGGACAATGCGCTATATTGATATCGGCTTCTTCTCCAGCGTCTTGCGGAAAGGTTAAATCGGGCCGTAAATCTTTTAACCATTGCGCTAATTGCTCGGTTGCACCAACAGGTGAAGTCGACTCTAAAATAACTAAATTACCAGCTTCTAATACCGGGGCAATGGCCTGGGCTGATTGTTCGATAAAAGACAAGTCGGGGTGATTACCTTCTTTATCGGCAATGAATGGCGTTGGCACCGCAATTAAAAACGCTTCTGCAGCTGCCACCTGAGTTGATGCCTGCAAGTACCCTTCTTGCACCGCTTTATAGACAATTGCATCAAGTTCGGGTTCCACAATGTGGATCTTTCCTTGATTAATAATATCGACAGCAGCCTTATTAACATCGACCCCAAGCACTTTTACTTTACGCGAAGCAAAAATTGCGGCGGTTGGTAAACCGATATAACCCAAACCAATAACTGAAATCGTTCCAAAACTCATGATACATTTCCTTGTGCTAATAGAGTGCTAATGATTCGCTGGCATGCTTGGCCATCACCGTATGGATTATGAGAAAAGCTCATCTGTCGGTAAGCATCTTGACTGCTGAGCAGGTTATTTATCTGTTGCACCATCACATCAATATTGGTGCCGACTAGCTTGACCGTTCCAGCTTGCACCGCTTCAGGGCGCTCTGTGGTATCTCTCATCACTAATACCGGCTTGCCAAGCGACGGGGCTTCTTCTTGAATCCCGCCAGAGTCGGTAATAATAATATGACTTCGGTTCATTAAATAAACAAAGGGTAAGTAGTCTTGCGGATCAATTAGAAAAACATTGTCGATATCGCTAAGTAAGCGATTAACTGGCTCCATCACTTGAGGATTTAAATGAACAGGGTAAAGAATTTCGCATTCAGGATGCGCCGTTGCCACCGCTTTTAACGCCTGACATATCCGTTCAAAGCCATCGCCAAAGCTCTCGCGGCGATGGCCAGTCACTAATATCAATTTTTTATCTGGGTTTAGAAAAGAAAATTGTTGGCTATATTTCTGCTGTAACTCAGGCGTGTTATCTAATCGATCTCGTACTTGTAATAGCGCATCAATAACAGTATTTCCGGTAACAAACAGCTTATCAGGACTGACATTCTCATCTAGCAGGTTTTGGCGAGCCATACTGGTGGGACAAAAATGATAATTACACAAGACACTAGTCAGCTTACGGTTTGCTTCTTCTGGCCAAGGGGAATAAAGATTGCCAGTGCGCAATCCGGCTTCAATATGGGCAATGGGTACTTGCTGATAAAAAGCGGCTAGGCTAGTAGCAAAGGTAGTGGTCGTGTCGCCGTGAACTAAAATAACATCTGGCTTAAAGTCGTCAATAACTTGCTGTAAGCCTGTTAGTATTCGTGTAGTGATATCGGACAAAGATTGTCCGGCATTCATAATATTAAGATCATAGTCAGGTGTGAGTTCAAATAACTCTAACACCTGATCTAACATTTCTCGATGCTGAGCGGTTACACATAACCGATGCTCAATTTGCTCCGTTTTATTTAATAATAAGGCCAATGGCGCCATTTTAATGGCTTCAGGAC
>Ga0209291_1001271_pt1 | contig 22715 bp, 17 predicted proteins | sample GOMGulsemesocosm_FD_184633 | JGI IMG/M metagenome (GOLD analysis project Ga0209291, IMG submission 184633) | Methane-oxidizing microbial communities from mesocosms in the Gulf of Mexico - GOM9B Gulf of Mexico (SPAdes) (version 2) | ecosystem: Environmental > Aquatic > Marine > Cold seeps...
TCCAGTAACTCTTGTTGGGTTCAATAGCGTATCTGTAAATTTTGCTTTGGACGAAGCGTTTTTACCTAAATTAGAATTTAGTGATCGACTCGCATATGTTTCTCAATTATTAATATCAAGAAAGTTTAATAAGAATTTTTCGTTAGAATTAATACCTACACTATTACATGAGAATTTAGTGTCAAATAATGAACAAAATAATACACAATATATTGTCGGTTTTGGAGGAAGGTGTAAAATCACGAAGCGATTAAGTTTTAATTGTGATTACGGGTATCATTTGAATAGAGAGAATAATAGTTTTTACAAAAATAATTTAGCTGTAGGGGTAGATGTTGAAACAGGGGGACATGTTTTTCAATTACATTTTAGTAATGCTCAACCCTCATTTGAGAGTGGGTATTTATCTAAAGCTACTGGAGACTGGGAAAATTTGGAAATATTTTTTGGCTTTAATTTAAGTAGGGTGTTTTAATATAATTTATAATATAAGAACGTTAAGAATAGTCCACAACATATTTAGTTTATCTACAACATAAATTTCAGTATTACTTCATTTAATAGTAATATTACATTTATGTATAAGAGTTCAAGGTTTTTCATATCGGTTTTGTTATTATTACTTGCTAATAAGGCTATGGCACAAAATATTCAGACCCTAGAAAACCCTGTAAATATAGAGTTGGAGTGGAATTCTTTTTTACAACCTCCTATAGTCTTAAAAACAGAGATTAATAAAAGAAAAACAATAAAAGAAGAAATTCCAAGCGTTTCTGAGATTCAGTTTAGTAAAAAAAAGGTAAATCCAGTGCCTGATACCATTTTTTGGAAAGGTATTGAGCCGTCCAAAAAACTAAAAATTCAATTTTCAGTAAAACCTCTTGTTCCTAGTAAAATTTTAAAATCTTCTTCGTTTGTATTTAAAGATAACGCTACAAACAATATTGTTTATCAGGATTTAGCTCATGGTTTTTTCACAAATTCTACAGGTTGTTTTGAGCAAGATAATAAAGACTACGTCTGGATAGGCTCTGAAACTGATGGCCTTTGTAAATATGATGGCTTTAATTATGAAATTTATGATAGAGCGTCTTTTATTCCTTCAAACAACATTGATGAATTACTCTATGATACAGAAAGGAAATTATGGGTAGGTACAACCTCTGGAATATGTTATATTAAAGATCAAAAATTATACGTATTAGAAATCCCAGGTATAGAGAACCCTAATGTAACAAAAATAATTCAAGATAATAATGGTGCCATTTGGGTCGGTACAGCAAAACAAGGTGCTATTAAAATAGAAAAAGGATTAGCTGTAGTCTACAATAAGAATACTGGGTTTCCATTTAATTCAATTCACGGAATTCATCATGACAAAGAAGGCAATTATTGGATAGGTTTAGGAGGTTACCTAGGATTTATTCGTTTTGACAATGAAAAAATACTACACTACAAACCAGAAAAAAATAAAATAGGGGTATTTCAAGAATGTTTTTTTGAAGATGAACACGGCATATGGATTGGACAGCGTAGCGGAGGTCTCTTGGTTTTTAAAAATGATTCTTTTTGGAGGTATGAATTTTTAAACCATAAGTTTGACAATATATATTCCATAAAAAAAGATGATAAAGGAATTTGGTTTATTAGTTATGGAGAGGGTGTTGTTAATTTAAATAAAGGTAAGGTTAAATACTATAATGATGAACACGGGCTCCCTGGTCGGCATCCCTATGGAATGTTAATAGATAATAATGATAACATTTGGGTTTCTGATTTAATTGATGGTATTGGACGTATTAATGAAAATATGTTTTCAGTATCAGATGCCCCTATAGGTCGCACACCAAATATTGTTTCAGATAATAAAGGAAACACTTGGTTTTGCCAAAACGGTAGCGTGTTTATAAAAGAAACTAAAGCAGGGACATATGAAGCTATTTATAATGAACATGATAAAAACTTCCCTAAAGTTAGATTTATTTGGGACGCAGTATTTACAGAAAAAGATGAAATTTGGTTAACTACGTATAGTTGGGGATGTGTTTGTTTTTCTGAAAAGGAATATGTTTTTTACACTTTTCCTAATTTAGGTGAGTTTGGGAATGTATTATATGCAACAGAGGAAGATAAAAATGGAAATATATGGTTTACTTCTAGAGAAACCGGTTTAATAAAATATAATGGATCTAATTTTGTACTGTTTAATACCTCTAATGGTTTAACAAGTAATAAAACCAATCAATTGTTTACAGATTCAAAAGGTAGGCTATGGGTGGGTACAGATAATGCAGGTGTAAATATTATAGAAGGTGGTAAAGTAGCAGTTATTGATGATCTAAGAAATAGTACTATAAGTAGCTTTTATGAAGACAAGAATGGAAATATATGGATAGGTACGGAAGGTGAAGGAGCATATGTTTTAAAAGGAAATACGCTATATAATATACAAGAGAAACACGGGGTTATATCTAGTAATATACGGTCTTTTATACAAGATGATGAGGGGAGAATTTGGGTAGCAACTGCTAAAGGAATTTCGCAGTTAAATTTTAGAGACGACCTCAATTATTCTATTAGAAATTTTGGAAAGGAAGTTGGTAACTTTCTTGTAGATTTTACCCCGGCAGTACATAAATACAAAGATGGTAGAATAATATGGGGGACATCTGATAAAGTTATTAGTTTTAACCCTAAGAATGAAAGGAAGGAACTAAAAAATCCTAAAATTATTATAAAAAATTATAAGATTGAGAATACTCAAAGTAAAGGATTTAATGTAGATAATATCATACAGGTCCCTCCTGAAAAAGAATTCTCTTTAATATATACAGCTTTAGATTGGGGGTATGAAGATGACCTATATTTTGAATATGCTTTGGTAAAATTGAATGATAATAAAAGAAACTGGATCAATCATAAAAGGAATACTAGTATTTCATTAAAAAATATCCCTACAGGAAAATATGAATTGTATGTAAAAGCTGTAGGAGTGAATGGTATGGCTGTTTCTGAGAAAATCACAATTAATTTCACCCCCTTTTGGTGGGAGACTTTTTGGTTTAAAATAGTTGTTACTGTTTTGGTGATAATTTCATTTTTTATGACCTATAAGCTGAGAACAAAAAAAATATTAAAAAGGCAATTAGAACTTGAGGGTGCTGTAATTGAAAAAACTGCAATTATTGAACAAGAAAAAGAAACGCTTAAAGAGCATAATGTAATTATTGAAAACCAGAAAAAGGAAATAGGAGTACTTTTAGAAGAGGTGAATCATCGGGTGAAAAATAACCTCACTATGCTAACAAGTTTGTTTTATTTTCAAGAGAAGCAAATTGAAAGCCCTGAGGCTAAAATTGCATTACAAGACGGTATTAACAGAATTAAGGCAATTTCAACAATTCATGAAAAATTGCATAAATATGATAATCATACTAAAATAGGTTTTAAAGAATATATTGAAGATTTAATTCAATCAATAGAAAGCTCACTTGCATCAAAAGATAAAGTAATTACAACGGAAGTTAGGTGTGATAATATAGAAGTTGAAGTATCAAAATCGGTTTATTTAGCACTGATTATTAATGAATTGATTACAAATTCTTATAAATATGCATTTAGTGATTTAGATGAAGGGGTTATAGGAGTTAGTATGCAAATAAATGAAAACGGAAAATTTGAATTGAAGGTGTATGATAATGGTTCTGGGTTACAGCAAGGTTGGGAAAAACAAAACTTAGCTTCTACAGGATTAAATCTTGTTAAAATGCTCACACAGCAATTAGATGCAGAAATGATTTATACCAATACTAATTTCTCTACATTTACTTTTGTTTTCTAATTAAACTCAAAAAAAAAGAATAGTTTTGTCTTCTCATGTCAGAAAAGATAAATATTCTAATAGTTGAAAATGAATTGCTTATAGCACACATGGCGGAGTCTATGCTTATAGAGCTTGGTTATAATGTGGTTGAAAAAGCCAGAACTGTTAATGAAGCGCTAGCTATAATTAAGAGTGATAAGGTAGACCTTGCTTTATTGGATATAAACCTACATAACGGTACTGAAGGAATTGAGTTAGGACAACAATTAAAAGATACCTTTAAAACCCCATTTATTTACCTAACTTCTTACTCTAATAAAGAAATCATTAAACAAACTACGGTAACCAATCCAGGGGGGTATATTGTTAAGCCTTTTAATAAAGTAGACTTATTTTCTTCTATAGAAATATGTTTAGCCAATACAAAACAGTTTTCCCAAGAAAAAACTCCAGCAGTTAAGCAGGAAAAAGAGGGGGGCATTCAAATTAGAACCAATAGAGGGTTTGTAAAGATTTTACTTGAGGATATTTTATATGTTAAAGCAGATAATGTGTATGTAGAAATATATACTAAAGAAGCTAGTTACGTAGAAAGAAAGTCATTAAAACAAATAGAAGAAAAATTGCCTCAAAAAGATTTTGTAAGAATTCATAGGTCTTATATTATAAATAAAAATTACATAACAAGTTGGAATTCACAACAGGCTTATGTTAATAATAGACCAGTTCCGTTATCAAAAAGTTATCAAGATTCCTTTCTTGAATTGATGTCATAACCATCCACAACAAAAAAGTTCATTCTACAACATTAATTTCTTAAATCCCATTAGGAGTGTTTTTTTTGTGATTAAATTATCTATAAAACTAATCAAAAATGAAAAAAATTTTACTATTTCTACTGATATCATCAGTAGTGTTTACCGAAAAATCTAACGCTCAAACGGCTCTAGATTTTGACGGTGTGAATGACAAAGTAGATTGTGGAAATTCAATAAATCTTGTACTGAACACAATAAACACAATATCAATAGAAGCATGGGTGAAATCTTCTACTCTTACTGGGTCAGGGGCGTTTATTGGAAACTGGAATGGAAGTAATTTGCAATTTCTTTTAAAAAGAGATGGGAGTGAATTTTCTATGTTTGCAAACTCAACAGCTCTTACTACTACAGGAGGGCAAGCACTTTTAAATACGTGGCAACATATAGCTGGTACTTGGGATGGTTCTTTTATGCGAATTTATGTAAATGGAGTAGAGGTTGCTAATCAATCTTACGCTGCAGCAAGCTTTAACACCATGACAAACACCGTTAATATTGGTTATAACAATGGTATTCAATTAATGACTGGAGCATTGGATGACATACGTTTGTGGAGTACTGTAAGAACACCTGCTGAGATAACTGCAAATATGAATACTTGTTTATTGGGAACAGAAACAGGACTAGTTGCTTTATATGATTTTGAAAATGGAACTTCAAGTAGTCTTCTAACGGATGTTACTGGGAATGGACATGATGGAACATTAACAAATATGGATCCAGGAACTGATTGGGTAACTGGTGTTTCTTGTGCAGCAGCATGCATAATTGATCAATCAATTTTCGCTGCACAATCAACTTTTATGTGTTCAGGAAGTACTACAATTGATGTAGTTTCTTCAGAAATAGGAGTAGACTACTATTTAAGAGATGATGCAGATGACTCAATAATTTATGGGCCAGTTGCTGGTACAGGAAGTGCCATTTCTTTTAATACTGGAACAATTTCAGCGACGACTACTTATAATGTATATGCAGATAAGACAAATTCAGTAACGACTGAAGCACTTGAGTTTACTGGTAATTCTGGACTTAAGAAAGTAAGCCTTGGAACTGCAATTTGGGATGATAATTTTTCAGGTACCAACCAATTAACTGTTGAAGCTTGGGTTAAAAGAGCTTCAGCAGGATCTTTACACACAATATTAGGTAACTATGAACCAGGGTCTTATCCTTTTTTATTTCGAATTGATAGTGATCGTATTGCATTTTGGATGAATAACACAACCAATATAACTGGTGCCACTGTAATTCCAACAGCAACTTGGACTCATGTAGCAGCTACGTATGACGGATCCAATATAAGGTTATATGTTAATGGAGTGTTAGATGCAACTTTAGCTTATTCCGCAAATTTTATTGCATCAACTAATGATGTGAAAATTGGAGGAGGTTTATCTAGTACAGAATATTTCCCTGGAGATATTGCAGATGTACGTATCTGGAATTCTGTAAGGACAGATGCTCAAATTGCTGCGAATAAAGATGCTTTTTTAACTGGAAATGAATCTGGTCTGATAGCAAATTATCAATTTACTGAGGGCTCAGGAATTAGTGCCGCTAATTCTGCACTAGGAAACGCATATCCTGGTACACTAGTAAATAGTCCTGCATGGGTTGCTGGTCCAACTTTAATAGATCTTTGTACTTTAGAAATGACACAAACGGCTACGGTGACAATCAATCAAATAACAGATCAACCAGTATCAGCTGCACAGTCTTCTTTTATGTGTTCTGGAAGCACAACGATAGATTTAGCTTCTTCAGAAGTTGGAATAAATTATTATTTAAGAGATAGTGTTGATAATTCAATAATTGCTGGTCCAATTACTGGTACAGGAAGTGCAATTTCTTTTAATACAGGAACAATTTCTACTTCTATTACTTATAATGTTTATGCAGAGGACGCTGATTCTTCAGGAGCACTATTTTTTGAAGAAGACCCAACTAACAAGTATGTTCAATTAGCAACTGACCCTTTGAATGGTACAACTTCATTAACAGTGGAAATGTGGATAAAACCAGATATTAATGCAGGTAGTAACATAGGTTATGTACCACTTTTTGGACATGTTTCCGGAGCTAACAGATGTTGGATTAGTTCGAATGGAAGTATAGCTTGGAAAGCTGATAATGGATCTACCTTTTTGGGTAGTTTACCTGGAGGGGTTGCGTTTGATGGAAATTGGCATCATATAGCTATTGTTTATGATGATGCACTTCCTAGTGGTTCAAAAAATAAAATATACGTTGATGGTATAAGTATAGCTTTAAGTATAAATAATGATTTTGGAGGTTGGAATGCACCAGTACCTTTACGAATAGGTAATCATTTTGCGAGTCAGGACTACAATTATGATGGAGAAATGGATGAGTTTCGTATGTGGAGTATCGCACGCTCTCAGGTTGAAATTCAATCTAATATGGATGCTGTTGCCCCTAGTTCAACTGGACTTTTAGCCTACTATAACTTCGAAGATGGAACCGGATCTTCAACGCTTACAGATATTTCTGGTAACGGACATAATGGAACCCTTGTCAATCATGATGTAAATACTGATTGGACTACAAAAACATCTGTTAACTGTTCACTTGAAATGATAGTAACACCAACTGTAACAATCAATTCAATCACTGATCAGGGTGTTACTGCTGCACAATCAACTTTTATGTGCTCAGGAGATACTACTATTGATGTAGCTTCTTCTGAAATAGGAGTAGACTACTACTTAAGAGATAATGCAGATGATTCAGTAATTTCTGGGCCAATTGCAGGTACAGGAGGCGCAATTGCTTTTAATACAGGAACAATTTCTGCTTCTACTACTTATAATGTTTATGCAGAAAAGACTGAACCAGGAATCCCTACTGTTTATGATTTTAACATGTCAGGGTTACCAGCAGGACTAACTTCTGTAGGACCAAATACTTGGGGAGTAGCACAAGCAGGTACTGGAGTTTTATCTGGTGAACAAGTATTGGTTTTACAAGGAGCGACAGCAGACGTCCATAGATCGTATGTAAAAACTATTGCTACTGACTTCATTAATAAAGATTTTTCTATTGAAGTTTTACATAATCAGAATGGTTCTGGTGGAAATAGTATTTTCTTTTTTGGTATTGGAGATCCTGGTGCTGGAGGGAGTGAACCTACTGATGGTATTTATACTCGATTCCACCCTAGTGGCTTAGAAGGTGCAGATATGCTCGCAAATTCAAGTACTTCCCCATCCCTATGGGAGTCGCTTTTCAACTTAATTGGCCAAGGGAATGGTCTTTCAAGAATAAAAATGGAGAAAACTGGAGATATCCTTCAATTTTTCATTGATGTAAATAATACTGGTACATATGTACAATATGGAAGTGATATTGATGTTTCTACATCGAATTTTGACTATTTAGATGCTACAAATTCATCTGTTTTCATTGGAACAGGGGCTTCTTTATCTCAGTTTGATGATTTAACCATTTCAAGTTCAGTGGTTACTTGTTCTTTAGAAATGACTGTAACACCTATTATAACAATTAATGCAGTTGATGCTAGTACCAATAGAGTTGACGATATTATTACAGCAAACAACGCAGCTGCAACTAGCTACCAATGGGTAGATTGTAATAATTCAAATGCACCCATCCCAACTGAAGCTAATCAAAGTTTTACAGCAACAGCAGTAGGGAGTTATGCAGTTGAGGTTACTCAAAACGGATGTACAGTTACTTCAGCTTGTGTGAATATAGCAACATTAGGTGTTTTTGATGATGTTTTTGGTGCGGGTATTAAGCTTTATCCAAATCCAACAACAGGAAACTTCACCCTTAGTTTTGATGAATCTATGAATGATACAACTGTTACTATTGTTAATATTATAGGTAAAGAAGTTTATGCGATACAAAACGTAAACAATAAAACGTTACCATTAAAGATCAATCATTTTAGTAATGGTGTTTATTTTGTTAAAATTCAAAACAACAATCAGCAGAAAGTTATTAAGTTGATAAAACAATAATTATTTGATATCGTTAAAATAAAAATACAAAATTAATATATTAAAGGTAGTGATTTTATATCGCTACCTTTTTTATTTCATAATATTAAAGTTCTCGCTAATTAGTTTAGGAGTGCTTCTTTTACTTTTTATACCATTTTTTAAATTCACTACTAGCACTTATCATGGGTAATTGTTCTTTAACCTTATTTTTAAGCGTTGCTTTTTTATAAGTTGAAGTATTTAATATGATATCTAATAAATGTATTGCCTTTTTATATTGTTGTTCTTCCTCATAAATCACTAATAAACTAAATTTTGGCAAATGAAAATTCGGATAGTTTTCAATCATATTTTTGTAAAACACTGCAGCGCTTTCATAGTTTTTAGCAGCAAAAGCTAAGTTTCCTTTTTCAAAATCTAAAAAAGTATCATTCGTGTGGTTTTGTATACTGTTAATACTTTTAAAAACAGCTTCATAGTCCTTGTTTAAGTAATGATACCTAATGGCTGATAAGTTGATGCTGGGGTCAATTGTAAAGCTGTTAAGGACATCTTCCATAGATTCAAAATAAGCTTCATCACTAATGCTTCTAGATAGTTCTAGTTTTAACATAGCGGTGAATCGATCTTTGTTTTGAAGAGCTTTATTAAGTAATGAAATATGTTTGTATGCTTTATCAAGGTCATTGTTGTTTTTTGCATCAACAAAATTCTTTAGCATTAAAACATATTTATATTCTTCATTAGTTGTAATACTAGAAATGTAGTTTTTAGGAACTTCACTTAAATAGTATAGTTTAAGTGACTCAGATAGTTTTTGACAAGAAGAATATACAAAAACATCATCAATGATTAAATTTTCGCCATTGCTTAAAACACGATAATCATGATAATCTAGCCCATATTTCTCAGAATAATACCTGAAAATTAAGTGATAGGTTTTATCAATAGGATCAAAATGATAGCTTACAAAATTATAAAAATCACCATTCTTAATAGAGTTGACTAACTCATTAGGAAACGAGGTGACTTTTGTAGAGTACGCAGATTTATATTTCTTATTAAACTTGGTGAGTCTTTTGTTTTCAAGATCTTGTAAAATAACTTTCGAAAAAAATCGATCAAGTATAACACTGTTTAAAAACACTTGATTATTACCATTTGTATAACTGTTAGATAATCGAGTGCCTAAGTCTTTTACTTTTAAATCATTATCGTTAGTATTCTCTAATTTTGAGTAGCCAGTTTGTCCATGGCATAATACGATGTTTAAAAAAAAGAGAAGTATAAAAAGTAGTTTCTTCATTTGTTTGTTTTGTTCCGATACATTGATCATAAGGAGGTTACCTTGTAAAGATAATTGTTTTTGATTTTTGACTGAAAAAAATTAAGTCTAGATGTTTCATTTTTGACTACATTGTACTGTTAAATATACTTATTTTATGGTTGATAAAGCACTGTTTTCCTATTTAGAAGAGTTTGTAACCCCAATACGTCGTCAGAAGTTTATTGATATTCTCAACAAGCGTACCAAACATTTTACAGTAGTGCTGGAGGATGTGTATCAAATGCATAATACCAGTGCGGTAATACGAAGTTGTGATGTATTTGGAATTCAGCAGGCACATGCAATTGAAGTGCAACATAAAAATGTGCTGGACAAAGAAATAGCAATGGGAGCTCAGAAGTGGGTGGATTTGCAATATCATTCCACAACTGATACCTGTATTGATGCGCTAAAGGAAAAAGGGTATCAGATAATTGCTACTACTCCTCATAACGATTCTTGTTTGGTAGAAGATTTTGATGTTACCAAAAAGAGTGCGTTGTTTTTTGGGTCAGAACGTGATGGAGTAAGTGAAAATGTAATGAAACAAGCTGATGGTTTTATAAAAATACCAATGGTTGGTTTTACTGAAAGTTTGAATATATCCGTTTCAGCAGCAATTATTTTACAATCAGTAACTTCAAAATTACGCAATTCTGAAATAAATTGGAAATTGACTCCAGAAGAAATTGAGTTACAAAGGTTGATATGGATGCAAAAATCTATAAAAAGTATCGATAAAATTTTGGAGCGTTATTACGAGAAAAACCCTAAATAGTTTATAAGTTGATGCGTTTATTAATGTAGCTTTAAACTCTTTCTCCTTAAGAGTATAGTGTTGGAGTTAGAATTAGGTGATTTAAAAGTAAAGAATTATCTGTTACGAATCAAATTAGGCTTATTAGATTGCGCTTTCTTAATTTTAATAATCAAGTTTTCTGGGAACATAGTAAAAGCAAATCCTTCTTTTACATTTGCAGGATTTACAGTTAAACTAAAATCAAATTGCTTACATATTGTAGATATGGCTATCGTCATTTCGTGTATTGCTAAATTCATTCCTGGGCAAAAACGAGCCCCACCACCAAAAGCTTTAATAATATCCGGATTATGGTTTTGTTGCATTGGGCAACCACTTTTCAACCATCTTTCCGGAATGAACTCGTTTGTATTGGAAAAGTACTGTTCCATAGTTTGTGCTACTTTATTCTGAAGCATTATTGTGGTGTCTTTTGGTATGCTGAGGTTGTGTACAGTGATATCCTCGATAGCCTGCATGTATAAATTTGGTGTCACTGGTTTTAATCGGATAGCTTCCTGTGCTACCGCATTAGCGTATTTTAATTTACTAAGCGCTTGTGTTGTTTCAGGAACTTGTGAGTCGGAATAAATTTCTGTAGCTTCATCTCTTACTTTTGTAATTATTTCTGGATGTTGTGCTAAATAATATAGCGCCCATGAAATAGAGTTTGATGTAGTGTCTTCTCCGGCTAAGAGTATGGTAAATACGTTACCATAAATTTCTTTGGTAGAAAATAGGTTCTCATTCTCTTGCTCTACTAATAATGCTTCAAGGAAGTTTGAGGGGTTTTCCTTTAGTCCAGGAGTATTGACTAGCCGTTCCTTGGCTTCGTGAATAAACGTATATACTATTTGTTCAATGGCTTTAAGTGATTTATCTAAAGCTTTGTCTTTTTTTTGTTTGTAGATGCGCCATAATGGTATGGGAGCTGTAATACGCTCATTAATCATTGGGAAAATATATTCTAAGTGTTTTTGAAAATCATCTTCCTTGTGGTTTATGGTGTCCAGTTTGTATCCAAAGGCGACAGCTGTTGTAATGTCAATAGTGTAACGTACAAACTCTTTTTGGATATCAATTTGCTGTTTATTTTCAGCATACGTATTCCATTTGTTTAAAAGCTGCTTGGTTTTGTCGCTAATAATAGGGTAGTAGCCTTTTATTTTTTTTAAGTTTAACGCTTCGGATGTGGGTTTTCGATGTCGTTTCCAGGTATCGCCTTCAGCGTTGAATACGCCAATGATTCCCATTTCTGTGAGGATTTCATTGATTTTTGAAAACCGACGAAATTTTTCAGGTCTTAATTTTAAAATTTCTGCGTTTAGATCTGCGTTTGCTGACACTACAAACTCTTTACCTACAAAGTTAATTTTAAATAAATCGCCACACTCTTCTACCCAGCGTTCTAATACTTGATGTTTATTTGAAGCGTTAAACTGTGGTAGGTGGCCTAATAAGAATGCTCCTTTAGGTGATGGTAAGTTTTTTATTATGGTTGGCTTGGTTGGCATTTTGGAAAGTTGTAGAGAGGTGTTAAATGACTTTGTATAAAACGAGGTTACGATTATTTTATCGGATGTTAAACGAAGTTAGTTGACTTTTGATAGAAAGTCAAGTCTCTTATTTTCTCTTAAGTACTTTGTATTCTTCAAAACAACCACTAATAGCGTCAAGGATTTGAAGATCGTTTGCGGTTTGAATAAAGCTCTTAGAGTAGTTACAGTGACTTAATACCTCTTCTAGTTCAGACTTATCAATTTGTAAGAAAGAGATTAATAATTCCCGGTCAAACTTCTGGGATAAGAGTTTGCGTATTTCGTCGTCTTTTTTCATTTGACGAAGCTTTCGCATTTGCTTGCTTTTTTTACTAAAGGTATTGTAGAGTAGATCGGCTGGGTTAAATATAGCACCTAATACTTTGCTAATTGCGCCAGGTCCTTTTTTACCGGCTTCATATCCTTTTTGTAAACCAGAAATACTGTAACGTTGTGAATTGTTCGTTGGGATGTACTTGGTATCAATATCTAAGTATCCGGTTAGGTTATGAGGTTTAATTAAAATTTCTTCCAATGCATACGCACTTTCAGTTAATTCAATATTTGAATTCCCAAATTTAATCCAGTCGTTTGTTACTTTTATTTTAATTGATTTATATCCTAGGAAGGATAGGTGAAGTGTGTCATTAACAGCAGCTTTAATGTTGAATTCACCTTTTTTATTGGTAATGGATCCAGTAACTAAATTAAGGTTTATAACGTGTACGTTTTCAAGTCCTAGTCCAGTGGTACTTACTACTTTTCCTGAAATTGATTGTGTTTTTTGTGCATAAGAAACGATACAAAAAACGAGTAGAATAGTTGTTAGCAATAGATTTTTCAAGAAGTAGCTTTTTATTGTTGGGACTAATTTAAACTAAAAAAAGTGCCTAGGCACTTTTTTTAGTTAAATATTAACATGATGTTATTAGTCTTCTCTTCTTGAGCGTCTTCCTTGAAAGCTTGCTCTTGGTCTGTCATCTCTAGAACCTGAACTACGTTCGCTTCTCTCTCTTCTGTCACCTCTATCTGATGAAGACTCTCTTCTTTCTCTGAATCCTCCACCATCTCTACTGCTAGAGCTGCGTTCTCTTCTTTCTCTACTATCACCATCTCTGCTGCTTCTTCTGTCTCCGCCACCGCTTCGACCTCTGAAACCTCCAGAGTCACCGTCTCTACGTCCGCTGCTTCTTCTTCTGTCTCCGCCACCGCTTCGACCTCTGAATCCACCAGAATCACCATCGCTTCTTCCACGACCTCTTCCGCGTCCTCCACGATCTCTTCCTCCACCACCTCCAGTGTTGTTAGAAATTTCTACATTCACAAAACGTCCATCAACTTTGTAGTCTTTGAAGAACTCCATGATTTTTTCTTTGTGTGCTTCGTCAGTATTAAAGAAAGAGAAGCTCTCTTTGCAGTCTACTTTAAATACATCATCACGTCCAAGCTCTAAAGTATCTTTTAGGAAATCCTTTAAACGCATCCAGTCATATCCGTCTTTTTCACCAACATTGATGAAGTAACGAGTTGAACCATCAGGAGCAGTTTCTCTTGAAGAACGCTCATCGTTAGACGATTTAATATCTCTAGATTTTTTATAGTAGTTAGAGAAACGAGTAAATTCTACAGAGAAGAATTTTTTGATCAATTCTTCTTTAGATAACTCTTCTAATGATTCATTCAATTGAGGTAAATATTCCTCAATATCTTCGTTGATCTCAGTGTTCTTTACATTGTTCACTAAGTGGAATAATTGTACTTCACAAATTTCTTTCCCATTAGGGATATCTTTCTTGATAAAATCAGTCTTTAAGATACGTTCTAAAGATTTGATTTTACGCATTTCACTTTTAGTAACAATAACTATAGAGATACCAGATTTACCTGCTCTACCAGTTCTACCACTACGGTGAGTGTACGTTTCAATTTCATCAGGCAATTGATAGTTTACTACGTGAGTAATATCATTTACATCAATACCACGTGCAGCAACATCAGTAGCAACTAGCATTTGAATTTGCTTGTTACGGAATGATTTCATTACTGTATCACGTTGGCTCTGACTTAAATCACCGTGAATTGCAGCAGCGTTGTATCCGTCTTCAATTAACTTTTCAGCAACTGCTTGTGTGTCTCTTTTTGTTCTACAGAATACTACTGAGAATATTCCTGGGTTTGCATCAGCTAAACGCTTTAATGCGTTGTAACGATCTCTTCCTGATACTTGGTAGTATTCATGAGATACGTTTTTGTTTCCTGCATTTTTTGTTCCAACAGTAATTTCCATTGGGTCATACATGAATTTCTTAGCAATAGTAGATACTTCTCTTGGCATCGTTGCAGAGAATAACCATGTATTCTTCTCGTCTGGAGTATCTGATAATATTTCTGTAATGTCTTCATAGAACCCCATGTTTAACATTTCATCAGCTTCATCTAAAACACAAACATCAATTTTTCTGATGTCCACCATTCCACGACGAATCATATCACCCATTCTTCCCGGAGTTGCAACAATAATTTGTGCACCTCTTTTTATTGCTCTTGCTTGGTCTTGAATACTTGCACCACCATAAACGGCAACAACATTTAAACCTTTAACGTATTTTGAGTAGTTTTTTAACTCGTTTGTGATTTGTAAACATAATTCACGAGTTGGAGACAAGATTAATCCTTGAGTAGTTCTGCTTTCTGCATCTACTTTTTCAACTAATGGAAAACCGAATGCTGCTGTTTTACCTGTTCCTGTTTGAGCAAGTGAAACGATGTCAGTTTCGTTTTCTAATAATAAAGGGATTGCTTTTTCTTGTACTTCAGACGGAGTTTCAAACCCCATGTCCTTAATTGCCTTTAAGCTGTTTTCGCCTAGGCCTAATTCTTCAAATGTTGCCATTTACTTTTATTTTACTGTTCGCAAATATGTTACTTAGAGCAACCCATTCGTATAAAATAAAGCTCCTTTGTAACATCAACCACCACTCTGGTAGTATTTTTTAAATTCGGTGCAAATATACGGTTTTATTGGTAAGTGGCTAATAAATATACTTTTAAGTGTTAAAAAGACTTAAAAACTTGTCAAAATGTAACGCATGTTTTACATTTGGTAAAAAATATAATACATTAATTATGGAGATATCATATTTATTACCACACAAATTTAAGAAAACAGGGTGGGTTTTGTTAGTTTTAGGGTTGGCTTTGGGTGTTGCCATGCGTTTTTTTGGAATAGATTCAGATTTTTTTGGGAGAATTCCTTTTTTGGGGATTGTTTCCGAGAAAAACTTTATTTCTTCTGAAAAACTTTTTTTTGACATAGTTGAAAATGGTTTTTTAGATGAGCTTGTGACTGTATTGATTATTGCTGGAGGTATTTTAGTTGGTTTTTGTAAAACAAAAGGTGAAGATGAATTTATATCACAAATACGATTGAGCTCATTAGTATGGTCAGTATATGTAAATTACGGAATTTTATTATTAGCGGTATTACTTGTGTTTGATACCCCTTTTTGGGATGTTATGATATTTAATATGTTTACGGTATTATTGTTTTTTATTGCCAGGTTTCATGTTTTATTGCATAAAGCAAATCGTTTATAGATATGAAAAATACGATAAAAATACAGCGTGCTATAAAGGATATTACTCAAGCACAGTTGGCAGAAATGATAGGAGTAAGCAGGCAGACAATAAGTGCTATAGAAAAAAACAAATATGTGCCGTCAACAGTATTAGCGTTAAAATTAGCTCGCTATTTTGAAGTGCCAGTTGAATCAGTTTTTGAATTAACGGAAGAAGATTGATTAATTAGAATGTCATATTGAGCTTGTCGAAATATAAACTCTGACAAGCTCAATTTTGATTTAGGTAGTTTTTATAGATTGTTTAAGAACTCAATAAGCATTCTAACTGCTTTCCCACGATGACTTACGCTTGCTTTTTCTTCCATTGTCATTTCAGCAAAAGTTTTATCAAAACCTTCGGGCATAAAAATAGGATCATAACCGAAACCTTTCTCACCACGTTTGTCTGAAACGATTTGTCCGTTACAAATTCCTTCAAACACATGTTGCTTTCCATTTAAGTTTAATGCAATAACAGTAACAAAACGTGCTTTTTTGTTAGGTTGGTTTTCTAGTTTTTCCAAAACCAAATTCATATTCGCTTCAGCAGATTTTTCCTCACCTGCATAACGAGCTGAATATACTCCAGGTTCACCGTTTAAAACTTTGATTTCTAAACCAGTATCATCTGCAAAGCCATCTACTTTGTAGTTTTTAGTAAGATAATCTACTTTTTGAATAGCATTTCCAGCAATAGTAGGTGAAGTTTCAGGAATGTCTTCTGTACAATTAATCTCAGCAAGTGTTTTAAGTTTAATGTTTGTTAACATTGCTTGGACTTCTTGTAATTTATTTTTGTTGTTTGTAGCGAATATGAGTTCCATAAGTGGTGAGATTTTATGTCAAAAATAACATATATCAATTAAAATGAAAATTATAAAACTAAATGATAAATATCAGCCACAACTAAGTAAAAGAATACTAACTTTATAAAACAAATTTAAATTATACGACTATGACAATAAATATTCAGTTTTTAGATATGCCTACAAGTGAGGCTATGACAGAGTATATTACAGGGAAACTTGGTAAGTTAGGAAATAAATATGACTGGGTTATAAGTGCTAATGTAAGTATTGAAAAGCGCAATGATCCAAAAGGTGAAGGGAAGGTGTGTAAAATAGAATTAAGTATGCCTGGACCTAGAATATATGCTGAGTCTGGTGAGAAAAACTATGAGCTTTCTGTAAAAGAAACGATTAAGGATTTAGAAACGCAATTGAAAAAGCGTAAGGAGGTTATGAAAGCACATTAACTTTATTGGTGATGGTATGGTTCGTTTTTTAAAATTGTAAATCCTCTATAGATTTGCTCTACAATAAATAGGCGAATCATTTGATGTGAAAAAGTCATTTTTGACAAAGAAATTTTTCCTTGTGCTTTTTGGTATACATTATTAGAAAATCCATAGGGACCACCAATAACAAATACCAATTTTTTTATTCCGGAATTCATTTTCTTCTGTAGATAATTTGCATATTCTACAGAGGAAAATTGTTTTCCATTTTCGTCTAATAAAACCATAATATCAGTTGAAGATACTTTTTTTAAGATTAGTTCACCTTCTTTTTCTTTCTGCTGGCTTTCTGAAAGGTTTTTTACATTTTTGATATCAGGAATGATGTCTAAATCAAACTTAATATAATGTTTCAGTCTTTTTTGATACTGTTCAATAAGCTGTAATAATTGCTTGTCGTCAGTTTTTCCTATGGCAATAAGTTTGATTTGCATTGATGTTATCGGTAAATTATAGGGTCAAAAATAAACCTTTTTTCTATTTTTGTTAGTGAATAAAACCAATATAAATGATTTCAGAAGCTCAGTTTAAAACAGAAATAGAATTAATTATTGCTAATGCCATACGTGAAGATGTTGGTGATGGCGATCATACTTCATTATCTTGTATTCCTGATACAGCAATTGGTAAAGCAAAATTATTAGTAAAGGACAACGGTATTATTGCAGGAGTTGAATTTGCAAAAGAAGTATTTAAATATGTAGATGCTGATTTGCAGGTAGAAACCTTAATAGAGGATGGTAGTGCTGTAAATTATGGTGATATTGTATTTTATGTGCAGGGGAAATCACAAAGTATTTTAATGGCTGAACGTTTAGTGTTGAATGCAATGCAGCGTATGAGTGCTATAGCTACTAAAACCAAATTGTTTGTTGATTTATTGGATGGTACAAAAACACAAATTTTAGATACTCGTAAAACAACACCAGGGATTAGAGCTTTAGAAAAATGGGCAGTAAAAATTGGTGGAGGTGTAAATCATCGTTTTGCTTTATATGATATGGTGATGATTAAAGATAATCATATTGATTTTGCTGGAGGAATTACTAAAGCTATTGAGAAAACACAGGGGTATTTAAAAGCTAAAAATAAAGATTTAAAAATTATTGTTGAAGCAAGAAACTTGGAAGAGATTGCTGAAATTTTAGAAACAAAAGGTGCGTATCGAATTTTAATTGATAACTTCAATTATGAAGACACTAAAAAAGCTGTTGCTTTAATTGGTGATAAATGTTTAACAGAATCTTCTGGTGGTATTAATGAAAAAACGGCTCGTGAATATGCAAATTGTGGGGTAGATTATATTTCTTCTGGGGCATTAACACATTCCGTATATAATTTAGATTTAAGTTTAAAAGCAGTATAGTTTTTTGGAACATATAGGAAAACAACCATCAAAATTTATAGAATTCGGGATGATTATCCTGAATCCGATATTTAACATAGGAAGGCGTATAAAAATCCCTGGTTTACGTGGTTTGTCATTATATGATGTGCTAGAAATGTATATTATTGGTATTGTAAAAGGAGCATTAGCTACAAGAGCAGGAGCAATTTCATATAGTTTTTTCATGTCCTTGTTTCCGTTTTTATTGTTTGTGTTAAATTTATTACCTCTATTTTATTTTATAGATTATCGTCATGATGTGTTGCCGTTTTTAGAAGAAATATTGCCGCCAAGTACGGTAGATGTTTTTGAGACTACCATTGAGAATATTTTTGAAAAAGAACGAGTCGGCTTATTGTCTACTTCTTTTGTGTTTTCAATGTTTTTAATGGCGAATGGAGTGAATGCTTTATTTAGTGGATTTCAGAATTCGTATCATACAAGAATCAATGTGAATTACATAAGGCAATATTTAACAGCATTTTGTGTGGCTTTACTCTTGGCATTATTTTTGTTTTTAGCAGTAATAGCTATACCATTGGTTGAGGTTTATATTGATCAAAATTTAGAAGATTTTGGAGTATTACCAGAAGATATAATAGGACTGCAAGTGCCTAAATACATCATGTTTACCATGATGTTCTATACGGTTATTGCTATGTTTTATTATTTTGGATCACCAGAGAAAAACTCGAGAAAGTATTTTACTCCTGGAGCAACATTATCAACAATACTATTCTTGCTTACAACCTATTTGTTTGGGGTGTATGTGGAAAATTTCGCTCAATATAATGAGCTGTATGGTTCAATTGGTGCAATATTAATTTTGATGTTGTATATTTGGTTGAACTCAAATATCCTTTTGTTAGGGTATGAATTGAATGCTTCGCTGTTGTCATTAAAAAAACAAGCGGCAAGTAAATTAGAAGAAATAGATTAATTAATAACTAAATAAAATTAAAAATGAAAAAGATATTACTTTTAGTAGCGTTTATGGTTTACGCAAATTACTCCAATGCACAAACGAAAGTGGGTGATGTGACATTACCTAATGAGGTAACTCTCTCTGGCGAAAAAATGGAGCTTAACGGGGCTGGAATGCGAGAGAAAATGTGGATTGACTTATATGCGGGAGGATTGTACGTTCAAGCAAAGTCTTCGGATGCAAACACTATCATAAATGCTGATGTTCCAATGGCAATGAAGTTACATATTGTTAGCAGTATGGTGTCACAAAGTAAAATGATTGGTGCTGTAACTGATGGATTCGAAAATTCAACTTCTGGTAAAGCAACTACAGCTGAAAGAGCTAGTTTTGTGGCTTGTTTTAATGATGAGATAACAAAAGAAGATGTTTTTGACATTACTTATGCCAACGGAAAAACTATTGTTTATAAGAATGGTGCCGAAAAAGGAAGTGTTATTGGTTTGGAGTTTAAAAAAGCCTTGTTTGGTATTTGGTTAGGAAAAAAACCAGCTGATAAAGATTTGAAAAAAGGAATGTTAGGAAAGTAAAATTCTTATCAATTTATATAAAAAGTAAGAACCACGCATTGCGTGGTTCTTTTTGTTGGAATTTATCCCTTATAAATAACATTTGATAAAAAGTGATTTTAAGCAAATTTACTATATGGTTGTATTGTAGTATTTAAGATGTTAATACCAACGCTTCTTTTTCTTTTTAGAACCTTCAGATTTTCTGCCTTTTTTATGTTTGCTACCTGCTTTTTTGTGTACTTGGGGTTTAGCTTTTGGATCTAATGGGTAAGGGTGTTCCTCTTCAACAGGAATGAATTTGTTAATTAACTTTTGAATACTGATTATATAGCTTTTCTCATCAGCTGAACATAATGAATAAGCTGTTCCTTTATTCCCAGCTCTACCAGTTCTACCAATACGATGCACATAAGTTTCTGAAATATTTGGTATGTCAAAATTGATAACTGCATCAAGTTCTTTAATATCAATACCTCTTGAGGCAACATCAGTAGCTATTAAAATAGTAGCTTTTCCTTTCTTAAAATTATTAAGTGCATCTTGACGTTCACTTTGAGATTTATCACCGTGAATAGAAGAAACGTTATAATCGTTGTTAAGTAAGGATTTTTCTAATTTATCAACTCCATACTTAGTTCGTCTGAAAATAATAATATTCCCTTTAATTGTGTTTCTCAATAAGTGTAAACACAATTCTATTTTCTGAGGTTTCGGGGTATAATACAATATCTGATTAACAGATTTTGTAGTAGAGGAGTTTGGAGATATCTCTACTTTTTCAGGATCAGTTAATAATGTATTCGCTAATTCAACTACCTTATGTGGCATTGTTGCGGAAAACAATAATATTTGTTTTTGATCAGGACAAAGACGTTCAATTTTTCTAACATCATCTATGAACCCCATATCTAACATTAAATCAGCTTCATCTAAAACTAAAGTCTCAATAAAGCTTAGGTTAATTATATCTTGTTTATGTAGATCTAATAACCTACCTGGAGTAGCGATTAATATATCAACCCCTTTTTTTAGTATCTCTTTTTGAGGATCAATAGATGCTCCACCAAATACTACAGCAGATTTAAGATTTGTGTATTTGCTATATTTATTAAAATCATCATTAATCTGAATAGCGAGCTCACGAGTAGGACTAACTATAAGTGCCCTTATTTTTTTACCAGACTTACCTTCATTCTGCTTGTCATACAATAACTGTAAAATAGGCAAAGCAAAAGCTGCAGTTTTACCAGTTCCTGTTTGAGCAGAAGCAATAACATCTTTTTTGTCTAAAATTAACGGAATGGTATATTCCTGAATAGGAGTAGGTATCTCATAGTTTTTTTCTGAGATAGCCTTTAATATTGGTTTATTTAATTTTAGATCTTTAAACTGCATATATAATTTGTGCTTTTGAAGGGCAAAGATACTCTAAAAATAGAAGTTAAGTACTATTGATTTTTGTGTCAAAATTGATGTTTAAATAAATATGAAGCGTAATAAGTGTTTATTGTTTAGGTATAAAAAAAAGCCGCATCCAGATTGTAAACTTGAATACGGCTTTTATGCCAATAAATATTTAGATGAATACTAATAATAAATATTCCTAATTACTCATTTAAAAACTCACTTGACACCACTATAACAATTTATCCAAAGTACTACGAATATATAATAAAACAATATTCCTTTAATTCCTTTATTCAATTATCTAGCTAATGAGATATGATTAACATTACCAATATATAATTACTACTGTATAACTAGTATATCTCACTTTTTAATAAGAATAAATTTACGAAATAAAACGCTGTAAAACAAGTGATTATGTATTTATTTAAGTTGCTTTGTAAAATTATGAATAGTAGTTTTTAATTCAGTAGTAGATGTGCCTAATGTTTTAATAAATGCGCTACCAATAATAGCTCCATTGGCATGATTACATGCAGTATTAAAAGTGTCTGAATTGCTAATACCAAAACCAATGAGTTTTGGAGTATTCAGTTTCATAGCTTCTATTTTCTTGAAATAATTTATTTGACTCTGCTGTATATCATTTTTACTCCCGGTAATAGCAAACGAAGATACTACATATAAAAAAGCGGTACTCTCTTTTGCTATCATTTTAACACGATCATCAGTGGTTTGTGGAGTAATTAAGAAACTCATTTTTAAATGGTGCTTTTCAAATAAAGCTTTATATTCCTCTTGATAAATATCTAAAGGTAAATCGGGTAAAATAAAACCGTCAACTCCAACTTCAGAAGCTTTAGCTAAAAAGGTTTCTATATCGTATTTTATTAACTGATTGATGTATCCCATAAGCATGATTGGGATGTCAACAGTTTTTCTAATTTCTTTTATTTGATCAAAAATTAAATCAAGAGTAATTCCGTTTTCAATAGCAACTTCACTACTGTGCTGTATGGTTGGTCCATCAGCTAAAGGATCTGAAAAGGGCATCCCGATTTCAACCATATCAACTCCAGAAGTAGCTAATTCTTGAACAATTTCAATAGTATCATTTAACTTAGGGAAACCAGCAGTAGTATATATATTTAGAATATTTTCTTTAGAAGAAAATAAGTTTTCAAGTCTATTCATTTTCATCTTATTATAA
>Ga0209291_1001272_pt1 | contig 22710 bp, 25 predicted proteins | sample GOMGulsemesocosm_FD_184633 | JGI IMG/M metagenome (GOLD analysis project Ga0209291, IMG submission 184633) | Methane-oxidizing microbial communities from mesocosms in the Gulf of Mexico - GOM9B Gulf of Mexico (SPAdes) (version 2) | ecosystem: Environmental > Aquatic > Marine > Cold seeps...
GTTTAAGATCATCAAAACACATCGGCCCTTTTGTTGAATCGACAATTCGCCATAAATCTAACTGATGTGGTTCAGCGCAGTGTAGCTTGTCGATGCTGTCGCGCCGATACACAATTCCGGGTAATACCAGCAATAAATCCTTTGGTGGATCGGCGCACAAGTTCAGTAGTAAATCGGGAATGGCACTTGAAGTTTGTGTGCGAAGAATCATTTTATCGGTCACATAACGGGTGTATCTAGCCTCACGTGCTGCGCCATCACTAGGGTAGCCTAAGCGGTCGTAGTTATTTTCCAGTGAAACAACAGGGCTGTTGCGACTAATTTGTATGCTGGATTGCCAGCGTTTCGCTAAGGCGTTGTGAATATCAGTTATTAGCTGCTGCATAGCGTGATAGCCCTGATTCGGGTCAGTTAGATCACGCAAATTAAGGCTCTGAGCCAAAGTAGAAGATGATAATAAAGTTGGCATTTATGATGCTCCAATTAGAAAGAATTGAAGCGGAAATACAACTAACGATTAGCTGGTTGCTAATTATTAGTCGCTATAACGAAGAACCCCCGGGTAGTGGCCCAGGGGTTTCCGCAAATTAGGTACAATTACCTGCCGCCCGCGCCGTAAACCTGCCGAGGGCGTATAAATCGAATACCAATAGATGAGAGCAAATAAATAATCATACGGTGAAGATAACGCTTAGTTTTTAGCTTGTCTAGGCATTTGTAAAAAGTTTGGTTGTTCAGCGAGTGGCCAGCTAGGATGTTGCATGCAATATTCGGTGAAGGTTATTCAAAAAATATAACTTTCAATATTTTCGTTTATAAAGCTAATGAATGATTTGAGCCTAGCGGGCTGGAATTTATCTTGTAAGTACACTAGGTAAAGAGGTGTGTTGGGGGTTGTCCAGTCAGTGAACACGGGTACTAAGGAGCCGTTGGCGATTTCTTGCTGACAATACAGTGTAGGTAAGCGCACAATACCGTTGGCAGCTAGTGCACTGTGCAACATTACTCGACCATTTTTACTTTTAAACCCCCCTGTAACACTGACTTCCACTTTTTTTGTCGCCGTATCTTTGTGTATGAATGACCAACGATTCATAGAGCCAACAATGCATTGGTGTTCACTTAAATCTTTGGGGTGGGATAAAGGAGTATTTTTTTGCAAGTATCGAGGACTCGCCAAAGTGATGATAGGGATATCTAACACTTTACGTGCAATTAGATTGGAGTCTTCGAGCATGCCCATTCTAAATACGAGATCAAACTCACCCGAAACTAAGTCGACTCTTTTACTGGTGAAATCCAGAGTAATGACGATACCTGGGTGCTCCTGCTTAAAACGGCTGACTAAAGGCGCAATAATCTCTTCACCGATGTAACCGCCAACGCAATTAATATTCAGCTCGCCTCTCATCGCATTGGCATCGTCCATTACTTGTTCTATAGCAAAGTTAATACCCTCTAATGAGCGATTACATTGCTCAAAAAACTGCTTTCCCTGCTGGGTTAAGCGCTGGCTGCGCGTAGTTCGCGTGATCAGCTTAATACCTAGTGTCGATTCGAGCTGTAATAACTGTTTTGACAGTTGTGATCGTGAACAGGCAAGTATCTGCGCAGCCCCAGTGAAGCTCCCCGCTTTCGCTATCACTACAAAAGCGCGAATGTCGGCAAGGTTGATTTCATTCTTCATCGGTTATTGACGCCTTTTTTATGTTTAGGTCCGTTGTTTATAAGCAGCTGTCGAACAGTTTATAAGAACCTATTTGTACGATTTTGTAAACAAAGACTTTATTATATGGGTATATATCAACAATAAAGTGTTGCGTAAAATAGCCGGGAAATAAACGAGGCAGCCTTTTGGCAAAGACACAAGGCCATAGACAGTAGAGACAGTGATGAAAAAATTAATTGTGATAACAGGTGCAAGTTCGGGATTTGGTGCGGCAATGGCTAGAAATTTTAGTCTACAAGGTCATCCTTTATTATTAATCGCTAGACGTTTGGATAAGCTGCTGGATTTAAACTTACCTAATACATTATGCCAGCAAGTGGATGTGACTGATAAGGAGTCTTTTAACACAGCAGTAGCAAAAGCAGAGGCGCTTTACGGTCCTGTTGATTGTTTAGTTAACAATGCCGGTGTGATGAAGTTGCAAAACATTACTCAGCAAGAGGCCAGTGAGTGGCAGCAGATGTTTGATGTAAATGTTATTGGTCTTTTAAATGGTATGCAGGCGGTACTCGCTTCCATGAAGCTGCGTAATACGGGCACTATTATCAATATAGGCTCTATTGCCGGTCGAAAGACCTTTGCTAATCATGCAGCGTATTGCGGCAGCAAATTTGCAGTGCATGCCATTTCTGAAAATGTTCGTGAAGAAGTCGCCGATTCAAATGTAAGAGTCATCGTTATCGCTCCAGCTGCCGTTGAAACAGAGTTGTTATCGCATACTAGTTCAGCGCAAATCAAAGCAGAATACTCAACTTGGAAAGACAACATGGAAGGCTCAATCAGCGCTGACGATGTCGCAAATACCGTTGCTTTTGCCTACAATCAACCGCAAAACGTGTGTATTCGCGAAATCGTTGTCGCTGCAACTAAGCAGCAGCCATAAATACTAGTTTCCATTCAGAACTAGATAGCAGTGCTCAAAAAACGAGCAGAGAGCCAAAATGAAAACAATTACACTTGCGGCGAAAGCCGATAAAAAATCTCCAGCAGGCGCAGATGTTCGCTTCATAATGTCCAGTGATACTGGGGGCATGATTCATAGTACTGTGCCAGCCATGCAAATAAATAAGGCAGTCGTTCATTCCAGTGTTAATGAGATTTGGTACATTTTAGAAGGTCAGGGCGAGATATGGCGCTCTGACGGTGAGCAAAGCCAAGTCACAACGCTAATGCCAGGTACATCTATTGATATTCCTGTAGGAACAATGTTTCAGTATCGCAATGTATCAGATAAAGATTTTAAGTTTATTTGCGTCACTATGCCACCTTGGCCTGGCGAGCAAGAATGCACTTATGTTGAAGGGCATTGGCAGCCGACAACTGCATAGTATCAAAGTTGCTACCTAGTTCTCATCCAGAAACGGGGTCGTAGCGAGGGTGGTCCAATTGCTTGAGATGCGCGATACTATATGTGGGGGTTTGGTTGTTGCAAATAACTAAATCTAGTGGTGAGCAGATCGAGCGAGTGGAACATCCGCAGTAGACATCTGTTTCTTAATGGGAACTAACTAGTTTGACCATGACTTTAACAACGGGGGAAACCAATAAGGTTGCAGGAAAGGCAATGACGAATGACATTGCCCAAGACTGTAGCCATATTTGCATGAAACTGGAAACTAGCCCTAAGTTCATCAAAGTGATCACTAGCGACATGATACCGCTCATGAAAAGCGCCATAAAAAATGCAAAGGCGATATTCTGGTATTTGTTGTTAATCATAGTTTTTCCTCGTTAATGATTAATGAATGTTTTTGATAATGAAGTTTCAATCGCTTATCAAGGGCAAGTGAATGAGTGTTCTGCTATTGAAATAATGGTTAAGTGTAATTTGTCACTAGTGACTTTAAAGTTGATCTCTTCACCGCTGATTAAATCGCCTTCTTTAACAACACTGCCGTTTAGTTCGGCTTCCCCATAGCTAATATAAGCAAGAAAAGCTCCTTGTTTATCAATGCTGGCATCTTTATCTAGAATTCCTACTTCAATAATAGTGTGGCTATCAAAAGTATTTTTTTGTGACTTATTACCGCCGTAAATGCGAGTGAGCTTATTTGCTTGTAAGTCGTATATTTTATAACCAGAAGCTTCGCCAGCTGTTTCGGGTTGCACCCATAGTTGCAACAGACGCGTGCCAGAGTGATCTGGGTTAATTTCATTATGGCTGAAGCCTTCGCCACCTGCTCTTTGCACTTGAACTTGGCTGTTTACCATCGATTGACCATCTTCAAGAGAACCTTCATGGGTTAATCGACCTTCAACCAGTACTGTAATGACATCAATTTCTAGGTGAGAGTGCATATGTGTCTCTCCATGGGGTAAATATCTGGCATCTGCTAAATATACGAAGTTACCAAGGCCATCAAAAGTACTGTCATCTCCGCCAATTTTAGTATCCTTAATAAGGCGAGTTTCTTTTAGTCCTGCAAAGCCACCACGAGTTAGTGCATCTCTTTGTAAAATTTTCATTTTCATTTTCATATTCCTAATATTATTGTCTGTTTATTTCGAGCTTTTAACCATTATAAATTAGGAATTTATAATAAAAAGCGAGTATTATTGAATTCTATGTTCGATTTCTTCGAACAACTATTTTTGTCCTAGACTCGGCGATTCAACTGCTGAAACTAGAGTCATAGCTTTGGAGTTAATTGGGCTGAATGAAGCTGACTTTTGAAGGGTTAGAAGTGCTAGATGCTATCGATAGAAAAGGCAGTTTTTCAGCTGCAGCGGTTGCACTGCACCGTGTGCGCTCCACCATTTCTTATACCGTACAAAAAATGGAAGAAGATCTCGGTTTTGTGATCTTCAGGCGCGAGGGAAGGCGTGCGGTATTAACCCCAGCAGGGGAGTTACTATTGCATCAAGGTCGCGAGTTATTAACGGGGGCAGATCGCATGCTTGAATCTGCCTATCGAATAAATTCTGGTTGGGAATCGAGCATAAATATTGCGATTGATACCGTCTGGGATATTGAGCAGTTTTACCCAATATTAGCGCAGTTTAATCAACTGAATTCAGGAGTTGAAGTCAGCCTCTTTGAAGAAGTAATGGGCGGTAGCTTAGAGTCGCTGTATGAAGACAGAGTTGATGTTGTTATCGGAGGGCCGCCCCCGGTCGTTGCTATGCCGGGATTTAAGTTTGAAGCAATTATGCAGGCAACTTGGCAGTTTGTTGTCGCTAAAGATCATCCATTGATCAGTAAAAAAATGCCATTAAATGAAGATGATATCAAACAATACCGATCGATCATCATTAAAGACTCATCCACAAGCTCCGCGATCAGAAGCCATCGTAGTTTTGATCATCAACTTAAATTGCGAGTACCTAACATGGCGCATAAAATAACTGCTATTGTTCAGGGCCTAGGCATTGGTTTTCTACCGACCCACAAGATTAAAACGCAGCTTTGCTCTGGTGACTTGGTTGCTTTGGCTGTCGATAAAGAAGCGCCGAATACAGCCCAATACTTATCATGGAAAACCAGTAATAAAGGCCGAGCGGTAAGATGGTTTGTAGATAAAATGTTAGAAGAGTCTAGAGGCTGCGGAGGTTAAAACTCACCGCTTTAATGCGGTTGTATTGTTGTTCGTATATGGCGTGCTTGGCGATGAGCTGGTATCCTAGTTTTCTATAGTATTCATCTGGTTAGAGCGCGCTTTAGAGTTCCGTATCGCTCTGTTTTAGAGGGGTGTTTCTTTAATCTTTAATTAACGACAGGAGTATAAATTGAACAATGGAGAATTAGCGGATTTGTATATAGAGCTGTCCCTGAAATATGAAGAAGAGTTCCCTGTTGAATGTGGCTTTGAGCTCGCTACTAATGAGCGAATAAAAATGGTAGATAAAATTCGCTCAGGATCTCTTTCAAAGAAGGATGTCGAAACAATTGCACCTATATTTCTTTATGGGGATGTTGATTTATCAGAGCATGTAAAAACCAAAAAGCGCTTTGTTTTCTTTTAATTACTTGCGCGATCGTTACAAAAAATTAGAACACTATGAATGACACGCGTGTTGAAGGCGGCTTTATCGGTTATCCGTCGGTCAAAGAATAATGCCCTCTTTGACCAATAAATAAAAAGCCTTGTTCGGCATTATATCAAGAGGAGCAGTATGAGTACTTGTACAGAGTTTGCAGTTTTTAAAGTGGCGAAAGAAAAAATTGCGCGAGTGATTGAACTAAGTGATTTAATCTTTGCAGAGATGAACGCGGCGCAAACAGTGATCATTTCCCATCAAGTGCTGCAAAAAACAGATAGCGAAGAAGAGCTTTGCTGGCATTTAGTATGGACGAGCGCGCAGGCAGCTAAAGAGACTACCTCACTATGGCCGACATTTCCAAGTACTAAAGAATTCCAATCCCTTGTCGGCGAAAATTTGTACTACGGTCATTTTGTTGATGCTACATAAACTTACTACATATTAACCGTCGAATGATGGACATGATCATTTGATGATCGAGTACGCTACAGGGGAGTAAAGCACTAATGAAAGATCAAAGATGTATGTAGTGAATGAGGAAATCGCTATTAATATCTATATATGTGTTAACACTTAAATTTTTATAAACAGACGAGAAAAAATGATTTTTTATAACCTTATTGCCATTGCTGTCTGCTACTTAATTTTAATAAAGACAATGAATCCAATAATACCAGCGGGAGCTTATTTGCTCTACAAAGGAGTTCTGTCCTATTTTCTATTATTCAATGATCCGACGATGGGGATGATGGTGCCGTTCGCTGTTTTTTTCTTAATATTGAGTACTGTTTTGATATACGCAATGGGTATGCTTGTCTTAAAAAAAACAGGAAAGCTAAAATATATACTGGCAAGTTTGATGAGCATTCCTGTTTTACTCTTTTAAATTGACAGTAATCACTAGCAGGCCCAGCCAATAAATCAGCCTCATAGGGCTGATTTTTTTATATTAAAAAGTTCATGTATTGCTTTTGCTCTGGCAGGCGAGTGTATGACTGCTTCTGCAAGCCCTATGTCAAATATCTCAAGTCGCGCAGCTATCCATACTGCAATGGTAGTTGTGGTAAATGAAAGCAATAACAATGCCGTTGTAAGTAAACTCAGCGAAGACAGCCTACATCTTTTTAATTTGAGTTGACTAATGATTAATAAATTAACAGTTCAATAGCATTAATGCTAAAATATTCAAAGATAATATTTAAGGTGGTGGCTATGCTCAAACTAGCTCATAGGCGTTGGTCAGTTCATACGTTCTGGGTGCTATTGATTGGTATTTGTCTCAGCTTTGAGTTGTTTGCTTGCAGCTTAGTGATGGGTTATAGAACGAATGAGAGGCTGCCACTGATTGCCAAGGCTCCAGACAGTAGTGGCCTGTATCGAGAGTTGTATTCTCGGGCAGCGAGCAAGATAGGTTGTAGTATTGAAGTGCGCAGGTTGCCAAAAAATAGAATTCTTCGTCTTATGCAGCTGGGTAAGGTAGATTTCTATCCGGGCTTTGATTTTACGTTGGGAAGATCACAATACACCTATTATATCTTCAACGGTTTGCCTGGTGGGCATGTTGGGATATCGCGGCTAGATTTTCGTGAAATCAATCATTTAAGTCAGTTAACCGGTAAAGTTTTATTGCTCTCCCAGGGCGCTTCGAACCTACTTGAAAATTTAGATTTCGATGTAAAGAAAATTAAAATTAAACAGCCGCCAGAAATAAATATTACCCAGGCCGTTAGTATGATCAAAAACTATGAAGCTGATTTTTACATTTATGATATTTCCTCCATTTATTATTACTTAGGATTAAACAACGAGAGCGAAATTCAAGTCCACAAAAATTGCTGCAATGGGGTCAAGCCCATGTACTTGGGCTTTTCGAAAGAATCTAAGCACATCGCTTTATCTGAAAATCCAACTTATGATGCAAGCTCAGAGCTGAGTGTTGATAATTACCCACAACGGTTGAAGGGTGGCTCAGTAGCACAGCAGTTGCAAAGTGCGTTAGCACAGATGCATGCAGATGGAGAGATAAAGCAGATATATGAAAAATACTATCCGTGAGCGAGTCTTAATTTAGAGTATGGTGTAAGTGGGTAAGTTATTAATCAGTAGCTAGGAAATCAATTGATTTCACGGGTTAAGCGTTCCCTAAGAAAGACCGTTAAAGCGCCTGTGTTGTACACAGGCGAGAGCCTATTAAAACTTATTGCCAAACATTTGTCCTATAGCGATAATCAGCGCCTCTGAGCGCTCAGGGCTCCTAAAGGCTTGTAGAATAGGGTTGCGTAACGTTTCGCTAAACATTAGGTCCGACAGTATTCTAGAGAAGCCCTGTTGGCCTGCATTTGATACGGCCAATTTCTCTAAGTATGCATTGAGTAAAGATGGCTCAATTAAATAATCAGAGAGTTTCACGGCAATGGTTGTCAGTACTTCAGCGTTGTGACCAATGTTCGAGTTTAGAGTGTTGAGTAGAGATGCTGCAATTAATGTTTTGTTTGAGCTTGCGCGTAAGGCCCGTAACAGTGAGCAGCTAAGTGCAATGTCAGGTTCTTTCTCAAGTATTGCTGTTAGCTTGTCGCTGATCAATAAGCTCAAACTATTATCGATAGCGCCGTGCTCAAGAGAGTTACATAACGCAATCAAAGGTTGTTGCTGGTATTGATTGAAATGCTGCTTGATGCTCTTTTGATTGTCTTCAATATTAACCGCTATTTCAGCTATGCCTTGCAGGCCTAAATCTTGCCAGTTACTCCAGTCTCGCTCGCCGCCATAGTACTGTTGGCAATGTGGGTAGAACTGGGATTTTTCGGCCTTAATAGTACGGTTGATAAGGGCGTGGAAAATAGCCATTTTCTCTTGATCGGGCGTAAAAGAAAAAGGATTATCTTTTAGGGCATCTTCCGCCTCACTGAGTTCTTTTGCATCAAGCATCTGATTGATATTGAGCATTAAGCGATTTATAAAGTCATCACGCACTGCCTGTACCAAATAGCCTTGCTCATCCAGTGGGAATTTTAAAAACCACACCACGTTTTGCAGTTTCTGCTTTGGATTCCATAGTGTCAATGCCAGCCAAGCGTGGTGTAGATAAGGGGTTGGGTATATTTTATGTCCCTTCTCTATAAGTGCAAACTGCGCAGGGCTGATTTTGTTGATTTGTCGGCCCATATCGTAAATGCGAAATTGTGCGCCGCACTCTTGGAGTAATTCAGTCAGGGAGTCTAGTGATGACATGTTGTTCTCATTTTTCTTTAGCTAATAGCTTGCAGGAAAAGGGGAGTTACTCCCCTGATATTTGTTTATCCAACTGCTTGATTAAAGCGAGCAGCTGCGTGGTATCCGCGCTTTCTGTTTTAAAGGCTTGTTCAGCCATGACGGCCATATTGCTTTTGTTTGGTAGTGCGGCTTTTGTCTCAATAATGACAAATAGCTTGGGAAACATGACCCACTGCAGCCACTGAGTAAACGCGAGTGTGTCGACACAAAAAGGCAGTTTGCTAGCAAGCTTGTCCTCGCTAGGAGGTGTGTCTTGCCACAGCGATTTTTCTTGCATTTGTGTCGTTATAGCAGCCAAAGTGACTGCTATCTGTTGGTGTTGCATAATCCTATTTGCCTTTAGCAGACTTTAAAGTATCTGCTATTAAGAAGGCTAGTTCTAGCGCTTGCTCACCGTTTAAACGAGGGTCACAGAAAGTATCATAGCGATCGGCGAGGCCTTCTTCTGTGATTTGGTAAGCACCACCAATACACTCAGTAACGTTGTGTCCGGTCATTTCAAGGTGCACGCCACCCGCGTGAGTACCCTCAGCGCGGTGTACTTCAAAGAAGCCTTTTATTTCTTGCAAAATAGCATCAACACTACGCGTTTTGTAACCACTTGATGCAGTAATGGTATTGCCATGCATTGGGTCTGAGCTCCAAACGACACTGCGGCCTTCGCGCTTAACTAGCTTTACTAATGCCGGTAGTTTTTCAGTGATCTGCTTTGCACCCATGCGCGCGATCAAAGTGATTCTGCCTGGTAAGTTTTCAGGGTTTAGCGTATCAAGCAGTTGAATAAGGTCTTCTTCTTTAGTTGTTGGACCTACTTTTATCCCAATGGGGTTTTTAACACCGCGTAGGAATTCAACGTGCGCGTGATCAGGCTGGCGTGTTCTGTCGCCAATCCAGATCATATGTGCTGAACAGTTGTACCATTCGTTGTTGATGCTATCTTTGCGTGTGAGTGCTTCTTCGTAGCCTAAAAGTAGCGCCTCGTGAGAGGTAAATAGCTCTGTTGAGCGGATTTGCGAAGTGGTATTTGAGTTAACACCGCAAGCTTCCATGAAAGTCAGTGCCTGATCAATTTGACCTGATAGGTGCTGGTAGCGCTCGCCTAGCGGGCTGTTTTTAACGAAGCTTAAGTTCCAGCGATGTACTTTGTGCAAGTCGGCGAATCCGCCTTGGGCAAATGCGCGTAATAAGTTCAGTGTCGATGAAGACTGGTGGTAAGCTTTGATCATGCGCTCGGGGTCCGGCATACGAGCGTCCGCATTAAAGTCGTTACCATTGATGATGTCGCCACGGTAGCTAGGCAGAGAAAGATCACCGATAGTCTCTAAATCTGAAGAACGAGGCTTGGCAAATTGCCCGGCCATGCGGCCTATTTTTACTACTGGGCTACCGCCAGCAAACGTCATGACAACCGCCATTTGCAGCATAACTTGGAAAGTATCACGGATTTTGTTGGCATTAAATTCAGCAAAAGTTTCAGCACAATCGCCGCCTTGTAGTAAAAAGGCGTTGCCTTGTGCTACTTCACCTAGTTGGCGATGCAGTTCGCGAATTTCGCCTGCAAAAACCAATGGTGGCAACTGTGAAAGTTGCTTTTCAACAGCGGTAACTTGAGCTGTATCTTGGTAGTTAGGTTGTTGTACGATAGGCTTTGAGCGCCAGCTTTGCGGTGTCCAGATTTCCATGTTGAATTTATTGCCTGTGAGAGTGATGAGCTGATCTATATAAATGTTTTTCCAAGATCAATGCCTGCAACTACGGTTAATTTAAATGATCTGACAGTTTAAGGGATCATAGATGATAAACAAGGGGCACAGCTAAAAATGTTAGAAAAATATTAGCTGGTAGGACAGCGATGCAGGTTTAGCTGCCTTAGGCAGACTTTATGCCCGCCAAATTAGCAAAAGAAACCTCTTTAGCTGTTTCTAAAAAGTCAGTGATGAACTCGGCGTTTTTCTGCTCTTCTCTAATCGCTGCGTACAGTGTGCACCACTGGCCGCGCTCGCCAATGGGGCGTCCGGTTATATAGCCTTTTTGCAAATAGTCAAAAATCGCCCAGTTAGGTAATGCGGCTATGCCGCGACCACTGGCGACAAGCTGAATCATCATTAATGTGAGGTCGGCAGTGCGAACTTCTTTGGGCTCAATCGCAGCAGGGTCTAAAAAGCGTGTGAAAATATCTAATCTGTCTTGGTTAACAGGGTAAGTAATAAGAGTCTGTTCACTAAAATCTGTCGCTTTTATATACTTTTGAGTAGCTAGGGGGTGGTTGTTACTCAGTGCTATTAAAGACTCATAGCTAAATAGAGGCGTATAAAATATCCCAGTGCGCGGTACGGGATCTGAGGTGATGACTAAATCTATATCGCCTTTTGCCAGTGCTGGGATAGGTGCAAAAGTGAAACCATTAGCCAAGTCCATTTCAATCTCAGGCCAGTTTTTGCGAAAGCTATCGATAGTTGGCATTAGCCATTCAAAGCAGCTGTGACAGTCAATACTGATGTTCAAGCGGCCAGCCTCACCGCAGGCTAAGCGTACTATTTCGCGCTCGGTGTTTTTGATCATCGGCAAAATATTATCAGCGAGTGCCAAGATGCGTCTACCTGCAGCAGTGAAGCTGATGGGTTTGGTTTTTCTGATAAATAAAGAGCAGTTTAATCTGTCTTCAAGGTCTTTTATTTGATGGGAAAGTGCTGACTGGGTTAAATGGATGCGCTCGGCTGCTTCTACTAGAGATCCGGCGTCTCTAAGTGCAGAAAGGGTTTTTAAGTGTCTGAGCTCTATCATGTCGTATCCAGTTATTTAGTACTTTAAAAAAGATGAAGTAGGCAGAGCCTAGATCATCATGGGCCAGTTCCCCGCCCTTTAGGGTGTGAATGAGTAAATGCCAATGAAACTTGAGATTCCCCGCTTCGAAAACGGCGATGAGCAAAGTGAGCAGGCTTGACCCAAGGATCTTTATTGATACTGTAGCAGAAAAATAAAAAATTTTGGCAGTTAGATGATGATTTTAAAGAGATTGAGGAAATGCCCGCTGCAATTTTTATGTAGCGGGCAATTGTGGGCGGTGTGAATTATTTGCTTTCGTTAAGTAAAAATTCCATCAGCGCTTTTTGTGCATGTAAACGGTTTTCTGCTTCATCAAAGACAACGCTACTTGCATCTTCTAGCATGTCTTCACTGATTTCTTCTCCGCGATGTGCGGGCAGGCAGTGCATAAATAGTGCATTGGCATTGGCCAGTGCCATTACTTGTGGGTTTACCTGGTAATCAGCAAAGCTTTTTTCACGCGCCTTTTGCTCTTCCTCTTGTCCCATAGAGGCCCATACGTCAGTGACAATTAAGTCACTGTTATGCACAGCATCTTTGATATCTCTATAAATGTTAACGCGATCACTGTTAGCTGCAACCAATTCAGGGCTGGGGTCGTAGCCTTCAGGGCAGGCAACGTTCAGTGTGAAATCGAGTACGCGAGCTGCATTGATGTATGAGTGGCACATGTTGTTGCCATCACCTACCCAAGTCACTGTTTTTCCTTGGATATCGCCACGATGTTCCCAGTAGGTCTGCATGTCAGCAAGCAGCTGGCAGGGATGGTAGTCATCAGTCAGTGCGTTAATCACAGGTACGCTAGAGTGCTTGGCAAAATCTTCTACTGTTTTGTGCGCAAAGGTTCTGATCATAACAATGTCGATCATACTTGAGATAACTTTGGCAGAATCTTCTATGGGTTCTCCGCGACCGAGTTGAGTATCACGAGAGGATAAGAACATGGCGTGTCCACCAAATTGTGCCATTCCAGCTTCAAAAGATACTCGGGTACGAGTTGAAGATTTTTCAAAGATCATACCTAATACTTTGTGAGGAAAAGGGGCAAATACTTCGCCGCGGTTGCGAATCGCTTTCAGCTCTGTCGCGCGCTTGATGATCTGCTTGAATTCACTTTGGGAAAGGTCTAGCAGTGTTAAAAAATGTCTTATCTGTTTCATAGAGTGTTCTTATTTTTTACGGCCAATAGAAAAATAATAGCACTCAAAGTGATATGAAAGATCATTGAAGCGTCGATTATTTATACTAAGGCGGGATAATGTTTAGGGAAGGTCACAAATACATTCGGGTATATATAACATTAATGATTCCTTGAGGCTAGAGCGCTTTATATAAAATGTTTTTGATTTTGCGACCTTGTTGAGTGGGTGGGGCTTGATAAATAGGAATTTGCACGCATATATTTATATTAAATTGCGATGAAATAATTCTTAAGGAAATAACTTAGGCTATGTTAATATTGCGATCATCAATTAATGTCCCTTTGGCGCTGCTAAAGGTTGTATGAGAGAGAAGTCATGAGTGTTGCAGATACTATTAAAGAACAAATTGAATCTAACGCTATCTTATTGTACATGAAAGGCACACCCCGATTCCCTCAGTGTGGTTTTTCTTCGCGTACAGTTGAGGCATTAATGGCCTGTGAAGAGCGTTTTGCTTTCGTGAATATTTTAGAAAATCAAGATATTAGAACAGAATTACCGAAAATTGCTAATTGGCCGACTTTTCCACAGCTGTGGGTAAATGGTGAGTTAGTCGGTGGTTGCGATATTGTTTGTGAGCTGGCTGAATCTGGTGAGCTTAAAGAAATCGTGTCCTCTGCAGTAAAAGATTCAGAGCAAGCTGGCGAGTAATAAGTTATCGCTGGTATGAATTGAATTATCAGCGATGCATATCAATATATTTAATAAAATAGATGGAGAATTAGAATGGGCGTATTAGTAGGTAAGAAAGCACCAGATTTTACAGCATCAGCAGTGCTAGGCGACGGTCAAATCGTTGACGGTTATAATTTTGCCGAAGCGACTAAAGGCAAGTATGCATTAGTGTTCTTCTACCCATTGGATTTCACTTTTGTATGTCCTTCAGAGTTGATCGCACTTGATCACCGTATCGAAGCGTTCAAAGCACTAAACGTTGAAGTTATTGGTGTTTCTATCGATTCACACTTCACTCACAATGCGTGGAGAAATACTTCTGTAGACGCTGGTGGTATCGGTCAAGTTAACTACACACTTGTTGCTGACATGACGCACGAGATCTGCAAGGCATATGATGTAGAAAGCGATGGTGGTGTTGCATTTCGTGGTGCATTCATCATCGATCAAAACGGTGATGTACGTTCACAAATCGTTAACGATCTTCCACTAGGTCGTAACATGGATGAGCTAATCCGTCTTTTCGAAGCGCTTCAGCACCATGAAGAGCATGGCGAAGTTTGTCCTGCAGGTTGGGGCAAAGGCGACAAAGGTATGGACGCATCTCCAGATGGCGTTGCAGCATACTTAGCAGCAGAGTCTGATAAACTTTAAGTTTTAAGTCTATCGATTTAAAAAAGCCGGCAGATGCCGGTTTTTTTTGGTCTAGTGAAAAGCTGCTGTAATTTAAGGATAAAGATAAGAATCTAGATGATTTTGCGCGAAGCACTGTTAGAATACACTGAATTAATCGTTACATACGGATCTAAGCTTTTAAAAAAGCTTTAAGGAAAATCTATTGGCCAATAGTAATATTACAGAATTAATGAAAGAGCGCTTCAGGGGATATTTGCCTGTAGTGATTGATGTGGAAACAGCTGGGTTTAATTCAAAAACAGATGCGTTATTAGAAATAGCTGCTGTGACTTTGACCATGGATGATCAGGGGTACCTTATTGTCGATCAAAGTTTTGAAGCGCATGTTGAGCCTTTTGAAGGGGCTAATTTAGAGCAGTCTGCACTAGACTTCACCGGCATTGACCCAGAAGATCCAGAGCGCGGGGCGATTGCTGAGCTTGAAGCGATGGAAATGATTTTCAAAGCCGTCCGTAAAGCTGTAAAAGCGCACGGTTGTAAGCGGGCTATTTTAGTAGGGCATAATGCTTCATTTGATCACGGTTTTGTGATGGAAGCTGCTGAGCGTTGTGATTTGAAACGCAATCCTTTCCACCCGTTCTCCACTTTTGATACCGCAGCGCTTTCAGGGCTTGCTTACGGACAAACAGTGTTGGCGCGTGGCTGTGAAATGGCGGGCATCCCGTTTGATGGAAAGAAGGCTCACTCTGCTTTGTATGATACTGAAAAGACGGCAGATCTTTTTTGTTCTATTGTTAATAGGTGGAAAGATCTAGGTGGTTGGGATATGGTTCTCGATTATCAATAAATATATGGCGACGAGTGGATTTTGAAAATGATGGCTTGTATTAAACTAATCACTTATGTGTTACTCAGTACTTTAGTTAGTGCAGCGCAAGCAATCACCTTTCGCGCATCCATCGATGAGTCGAAATGGGTATTAGAATCATCGAAATTTGAGTGTAAATTGTCACAAAATATTCCCGCTTTTGGTATCGGTGAGTTCTTGCACGAAGCGGGAGTGGAACCGTTATTTACGCTAAAGCCGACACAGCGTTTAGCCATTAAAAGAAAAGCGGTATTGGTGGTTGAGGCATCCCCTTGGCAGCCAGGTATGCCGACTTCTGTTATAGGTCCACTTGAAGCGGGGCGGACCTTAAAAACCAATGCGGCTTATGCCGGTGAGATGTTAGTCTCATTATATAAAGGCATGTCGCCGACTTTTACCGTTGATGGCTGGATGAACTCATCTGATCAACTGCGGGTAGCTTTATCAGCGGCGAATTTTAAAGCGGCATATAGTGACTATATTTCGTGTGTAGCCGGGTTACTGCCAGCGAATTACCGTCAAGTTGCGCGCACAGCGGTACTTTTTCCGCCGGCAGCATGGACTTTATCGGACTCAACACGTGAGCGTTTAGAGTTAATTGCCTTCTATGTCCAAGAAGATAAAAGTGTTTCGGCGATTTACATAGATGGTCACTCAGACAGTGGTGGTAGACGTTTACTCAACCGAGATTTGTCTAAGGCACGTGCAGAGGAAGTGACGCGCTATTTGATTTCTCTTGGTATTGAAGAGTCAATGATCACCACTCGCTATCACGGCGAGCGTTACCCAGTTGTACCCAATACCTCTAAGTCTAATAGAGCGCGCAACCGACGAGTGACAATACGTCTAGATAAAGAGCAATAAATTGCGCAACCTGTTTCTTGGGTTGCCAATTGTGTATTTAATTTGATCGAGGGTCGGCAAGTTTATTGTGGGATTATGGCATCCCCTATATACTATTGCCCCTAATTTATAATGTTGAACCTGATAATAAGTGTCAGGTTTTTTTTGTTTGGAGCAGGATAGATGTCCGATATTAAGAAAGTCGTACTAGCGTATTCTGGCGGGTTAGATACATCTGTTATCGTCCGCTGGTTACAGGAAACATATAATTGTGAAGTAGTCACTTTTACTGCTGACCTTGGTCAAGGCGAAGAAGTAGAGCCTGCACGCGCTAAAGCACAAGCTTTAGGAGTGAAGGAAATCTATATCGATGACTTGCGCGAAGAGTTTGTTCGTGATTTTGTTTATCCTATGTTTCGCGCTAATGCTGTCTATGAAGGTGAGTACCTATTAGGTACATCTATCGCCCGCCCGTTAATTTCAAAGCGTTTAATTGAAATTGCCAATGAGACTGGCGCTGATGCAATCTCTCACGGCGCGACGGGTAAAGGTAATGACCAAGTAAGATTCGAGTTAGGTGCATACGCGCTTAAGCCGGGTGTTGAAATTATTGCTCCTTGGCGTGAATGGGATTTGAGTTCACGTGAATCTTTGATGGCATATTGCGAAAAGCATGACATTGCTGTCGATTATGCTAAAAACAAGAAAAAATCTCCTTATTCTATGGATGCTAACTTGCTGCATATCTCTTATGAGTCAGGCATTTTAGAAGATCCTTGGGTTGAAGCTGAAGAAGAAATGTGGCGTTGGTCAGTATCACCTGAAGCGGCACCCGATGAAGCGAGATACATTGAGCTAACTTACGAAAAAGGCGACATTGTTGCTATCGATGGTGAATCAATGACGCCTGCAACGGTACTTGCAACGCTAAACCAAATTGGTGGCGAGCACGGTGTTGGTCGTTTAGACATAGTTGAAAATCGCTTTGTTGGCATGAAAGCACGTGGCTGTTATGAGACGCCTGGTGGTAGCATTATGCTAAAAGCGCACCGCGCGATTGAATCAATCACTTTAGATCGTGAAGCTGCGCATCTGAAAGATGAGATGATGCCGCGTTACTCTAAGCTTATTTATAATGGCTTCTGGTGGTCTGAAGAGCGTAAGATGCTACAGACGTCTATTGACTACAGTCAGCGCGTTGTAAATGGTGAAGTGCGTATTAAATTGTATAAAGGCAATATTAGTGTCGTTGGCCGTCGCTCAGAAGACAGCTTGTTCGATGAGAATATCGCGACGATGGAAGATGATGCAGGTTCATACAACCAGCAAGATGCAGAGGGTTTCATTAAGCTCAATGCATTAAGAATGCGTATTGCAGCGACCAAAGGTCGAAATCTTCTAGAAGATTAAAACGTAAAAAAAGCCCGCGAAAGCGGGCTTTTTTTTGTCTTTTAAATAAACGGCACTCTCGCGGTATTTTAGTTTTATATACTGAGTTAATGTAAGCAGGAAAAATTATTAAATTAATGTTTGATGAAAATATAAGTAAAGCAGAGTAAGTTTACTGTTTATAAAGACTTACATGTGTTAGTTTCTTTCTCCAAAATGAACATGACATTAAAAAGTGAGCGGCAGAAAAGCTGTTTTCTTAGTAGACACACCCGTAAGAGTGATGCTCTTTGCTATTGTGGTAAACAGCAAGGGCGGATGTTTTAGTGATTTACGTTGCCCTTGCTCACCGTTATTGTTTAGTGTTTTTAACGACTTTTTGGTAAAGCTGCTATACCTATAGAGTGAACAGCAAGATGATTAGTAGTTCGCCTATAGCAAGCTATCATCATCGGAAAGAAAAGAAGAAGATTTTGTGTTATCAGTATTTGCATCACAGCTGTTGTCTGTATCGTTTTGAATGAGCGAGCGAACAACACGGCGCGAAAGCAGTTTTTTCTGTGCTTCGTTGGGTAATTCGGTAAACATAATAAGATTTTTTTTAACTAAAAGGTCTACTAAATCGTCCAGTATACGGGCGATGCCGCTATCGGACTCATCTAAAAATGAATCCGGTGAGAATTCTTTGTTGTGAGTCGAGAAAAACTCTCTCACATCGGGATGGCTATTTTCAATAGCTTCACTGGAGCTAGAGGGGGCATCTGAGATACCAGTTATCTTTCCTTCTGCATTTCGGGTGGCATATAACATGGTTGTAACTCGTCTATATTAGGATGAATTACCTGACAGTATGTAGAAAAATTAAAAATGGTCAAGGAAATGGATGTAATACAAGATCCTTTATTGCAATGTTTAATACACTTAACTCAGCAAAATCATCGTCCGCTTTCAGCACATGCGCTTCGCGAAGGTTTACCGCTTGAAAATAATAAGCTGACACCAAAACTGTTTGTTAGAGCCGCTAAAAGAGCTGGTTTTTCCTCTAAAATAGTACAGCGCTCACTGACAGATATTAGCCCTCTTACACTGCCTGCCGTTCTTATGCTGGAAAACGATGATGCCTGCATACTACAAGAAATAGATGCGAGTAGTGCAGAGGCAATAGTGATATTTCCCGACAGCGGTATGAAAAGAATCTCCATGGAATCTCTGCAGGCGCAGTACAGCGGTGTGGCGATTTATCTTAATTTAGAATATCACTTTACAGAACGTGTCTCTAAGGTCCTTGATCAAAAAGAAGGGCATTGGTTTTGGGGCACGATTTGGCGTTCTGCGAAAATATACCGCGATGTATTAATTGCCTCATTCTTAATCAACTTGTTCGTATTAGCAAATCCACTGTTTGTGATGAATGTGTATGATCGTGTGGTTCCCAACTCGGCGTTAGAGACGTTATGGGTATTGGCTATTGGTGTCTTTGTTGTTTACTCCTTCGATTTTGGCCTGAAAATGTTAAGGGCCTATTTTCTAGAAATAGCGGGCAAAAAGGCGGATATATTAATGTCCGCAATGCTGTTCGAAAAAGTAATGAGTATGCAGTATGCACATATGCCTAAGTCTGTTGGTTCCTTTGCCAGTAATTTACGAGAATTTGAAAGTATTCGAGGGTTTTTAAGTTCGACCACTACCACAGTGCTGATTGATATACCGTTTGCTGTTATTTTTCTCATTGTGATGTTCCTGATTGGTGGCCCTTTAGTGTATGTGCCGCTGGTGGCTATCCCCATTATTCTAATTTATTCGTTAATCGCCAGTCGGAAATTGAAAGAAACAGTGGAGAAAACGTTTGCAGCTTCGGCACAAAAAAATTCAACTTTGATTGAATGCTTAACTGCGATGGAGACTGTTAAAACTCAACGCGCAACTTCAGTACTGCAATTACGTTGGGAGCAAGCAGAAGGTTTTATCGCGAAGTGGAGTTTGAAAAGTAAAATGATTTCATCTTCGGTTACAAACTTTGCAGGTTTTGTGACGCAGATGAGTTCGGTGTGCTTAGTCATAGTCGGAGTGTATTTGATCTCAGAACGAGAGCTTACCATGGGTGCCTTGATAGCCGCGAATATACTCTCAGGTCGTGTGCTGCAGCCGATGGCGCAAGTGACTGGTTTAGTGACCAGCTTTTTTCAATCTAAAACAGCGCTGCAATCACTCAATCAAATTATGTCACTACCGGATGAGCGTGCTGAGGGCAAAAATTATGTGCACCGTGCTGAGTTACAGGGAAGCATTGCCTTTAATGGTGTTAAGTTTAGCTATCCAGAAGCTGAGCAAGTTTCATTAGACAAAATCGATTTCTCGATCAAAAGTGGCGAAAAAGTGGCTTTGATTGGACGTATTGGCTCCGGCAAATCAACCATTGAAAAGTTATTGATGGGGCTTTATAAGCCCGATGAAGGTGCGGTACGCATTGATGGCATCGATCTTAATCAAATTGATCCGGTTGATCTTAGGCGTAGTATTGGTTATGTGCCACAAGAGCTGATGCTATTTGATGGTACAGTGCGTGACAATATTATTATGGGGTCTCCTGAAATTGATGATAGTGCTTTAATAAAAGCCGCAGCGGTTTCTGGTGTGGATCAATTTGTCAATAAGCATCCGCAGGGTTTTGAAATGCCGGTGGGTGAGCGTGGTGCTCGATTATCTGGGGGGCAAAAGCAGGCAATCGCTATTGCAAGAGCCTTGATACACTCGCCAAATATTTTGATTTTGGATGAGCCGACCAATTCAATGGATAACTCCTCAGAGGATTATTTACGTAAGCAACTCAGTGAATATTGTAAAGAAAAGACATTAGTATTGGTAACACACAAAATGTCACTGCTTTCGTTAGTCGATCGTATAGTTGTTATGGATGGTGGTCGTGTTGTCGCTGACGGGCCTAAAGATGTTGTTTTAGATGCTCTAAAACAAGGCCGATTGCACATACAGCGTTGAGGAGTGATTAAATGAGTTCAGATGTAAATAAGAAAGATCTGCGTTATATGTCTAGTGTCAGTGAAGCGATGCTGGAACAGGCGCCAACGGGGGCGAAGTGGCTGCTCTGGTCGGTTGCTGTTTTTGTCGTGATTGCTATTTTTTGGGCTAACTGGGCTGAGCTCGATGAGTTGAGCCGCGGTGAAGGCGAAATTATTCCCTCGCAACAATTGCAAGTGATTCAAAACTTAGAAGGCGGTATTGTTGCAGAAATACTGATAAAAGAGGGTGAGTTGGTTGAGAAAGGGCAAGTGTTACTGCGTATTGATGATACACGGTTTTCGAGTTCTTTTAAGGAAAATAAAGTACGTGAGCTTGAGTTGATCGCGAAGGCAGCGCGATTAAGAGCGGAGTCCGAAGGTTTGGACTTTATTGTTCCTGAAGATTTCCCATATGAGTTTGAATCGCTGATTCGACAAGAGCGAAGTTTGTTTGATGCAAGAAAACGGGAGCTTTACGCTAATGTGTCTGTTTTTGATCAGCAGCTTCGTCAAAAACAACAAGAGTTAGTGCAGGCTAAAAGTAAGCGTTCGCAATTAAGTAATAGTTATAGTTTATTAAGACAAGAGCGTGATTTGACGGCGCCGCTAGTCAAAGATGGTGTTGTCTCTGAAGTTGAATACTTAAGACTAAAGCGTCAGGTGGTCGATTTAGCGGGAGAGCTCAATAATATTCGTTTAAGTTTACCGCGAATTGAATCTTCGCTGGACGAGACCAGAGGGATGCTACAAGAGGCAAAATTAAAATTTCAATCAGTGGCAAGAAGTGAGCTAAACGAGACGCTTTCTGAAACAGCGAGATTAAAAGAAGCGTTAACAGGCATGCAAGATAAGCTGCGACGGACAGAGGTGACGTCTCCAGTAAAAGGGACGATTAAAGAGTTGCTGTTTAATACTGTTAACGGTGTCGTACAGCCTGGAGATGAAATTCTTAACATTGTTCCCTGGGAAGATACTTTACTGGTTGAGGCTAAGCTTCGCCCGTCTGATATTGCAAAAGTTCGCCCGGGCCAAGTGGCTATCATAAAAGTGTCGGCCTATGATTTTGGTATTTATGGTGGAGTAGATGCCATTGTATCAACAGTGTCTCCAAGCACCGTTACAAATGAAAAGGATGAGCCTTTTTATATTGTAAGATTAACGACTGAGCAGCCCTATATTGAAAAGGATGACACTAGGTTGCCCCTAATAGCGGGGATGACAGTCTCCGTTGATATTTTGACAGGTAAAAAAACGGTGATGGACTATTTGCTTAAACCTATATTAAAAGCAAAGCAAAGTGCGTTGACAGAGCGATAGTTTGAGGTGTTCAGTGAACGATCATCAAAAAAGGCGTAGTGACATAAAAACTCGTTAATTTTGAATTAATAAAACGGTGGATGCTGTATATATATTTGATACGTGTTAAATTAGCGGCTTTATTATATTCAATAATGACTTATAACGTTTTTGTATTGGGCTAAATTGATAGTTCAAAGAAAAGACCTTAATAGATGCAGATAATGAATTTATATATTTTAACAGCAAGAGAAAATGTAGAGCAGCGATGGGTTGAAATCGCAGGTTCAACAAGAACACAAAGCATAGATGTAAAAGAAATGTCGGATCTGTCTTTTTCAGAAGATTGTTGTCTGCTAGTGCATATAGATTCTCTTAGTAAGGATCAAATTACTCTACTTTGTACCTATTGGGATAAAGTGAATTTAATTGGGTTTTCTGATAACCCTAACGATACTCAAGGTATAGAGTTATTACTTCGAGGTTTTAAAGGCTATATAAATACCTTCGTTACCCAGTCTATTTTTGGACAGCTTATCTGTGCGGTCACCAAAGGTGATATTTGGGCTGGTACTAGCATTGTACAAAAAATGCTAAAAAGATTGTTACAGCAATCCGAAGTTGAGCACAGTGTAAGCCTTAGTCAATACCAGTTAAGCGACAGAGAAACTGAGACTGTAGATATTCTAATCACTGGTGCTAGTAATAAAGAAATTGGACGTAAGTTAGGGATAACAGAGAGGACAGTAAAAGCACATGTTAGCTCTATTTTGCAAAAAACTGACACAACGGATCGGGTGTCGTTAATTATAAAATTAAAAGATAGTTAATAGCTGATATTTAGCTTTAAAGGAGAATTTAAGTGAAAATTAAACAGACAATATTGGCTTTGGCAATTGCAGCAACGCCATTTTCATTCGTTTCAGCGCAGCCTCTAAACGCAGTGGTTGCTGAAGCCGTGCTTTCTAATCCGCA
>Ga0209291_1001276_pt1 | contig 22664 bp, 20 predicted proteins | sample GOMGulsemesocosm_FD_184633 | JGI IMG/M metagenome (GOLD analysis project Ga0209291, IMG submission 184633) | Methane-oxidizing microbial communities from mesocosms in the Gulf of Mexico - GOM9B Gulf of Mexico (SPAdes) (version 2) | ecosystem: Environmental > Aquatic > Marine > Cold seeps...
GATATCTATAGTATGGTATTGGGTACAATGCGCTTTTTCATGAGTTAGTATTACTTCTAGCTCCTCATTTGTATACATGTTTTTAGTATAAACGATGGTATTGAAAAATGAAAAAGGCGCAATATTAGTCTCTGTTTCTATTATAGAAATAGAGTCTGTTTTTTTTCCTTCCCTTGAATTGATTATTTTATTTACTGACCAAAATTGTAACATAAATCGAGCAAGGAAAAATAATACTCCCGTACAGTAAATAAAAAGTAGTATTGCAAACCAGTCTGTTGGAGTTTCGATAGTACTTGGTAAAGTGTTTAGAACTTCCGGTAAATTAGTTGTTTGTATTGCTGTGTTTGTAATTAGAGGAGTACTAATAGCTTCAATCCAAACGATATTTTTTATGCTAATAAAAGGTATGCTTAATGAAGCTAGTATTCCACTAAGTAAAAAATGTCTATTGGCAGTAAAGAAGGTTTCGTTTTTAAGAAACAGTATATAACAACAATAGAATAATCCTAAAACACCCGCTGATTTGAATAAATATAATAGTAAAGCTTCCATTATTTATTCTTTTCTAATTCCTTGATTATTTCTTTTAACTCGTCAATACTAATCTTCTCTTCTTTTGCGAAAAAGGAAACCATATTTTTATAAGAGTTATTGAAGTAGTTGTCTATAGCTTTACCGATAAACCCTTTTCTGTAATCCTCTTTATGTATAATAGGGAAGTATTGGTGTGTTTTACCGTAAGCATTATAGGAAACATATCCTTTCTCTTCTAATTTTCTTACAATAGTAGATAAAGTATTGTAATGAGGTTTATCTGTAGTTATTTCTTCTAATATATCTTTTACAAAAGCCTTTTCAAGTTTCCACAAAATGTGCATCACTTCTTCCTCTTTATTTGTTAATTTTTGCATGCTATGATTATTTATAGTACAAATGTACAACTATTTTTATAGTTATACAACTTGTTTTGTAGTTTTAAAGAGGTAGGTAAGTGAGAATAGAAGGTCTCAAAATTTGAAATCAAAATTCGTAAATCTTATTTCTTATGGTATCTTCGCAAAAAAAATATAAGGAATGAATAGTGTGCTATTGTTAATAGGGGGATTGATATTGTTAGTTGTAGGTGGTGAATTTCTGGTGCGCGCATCAATTGGATTGTCTTTTAAACTAAATATTTCTAAAATGGTTATTGGAATGACAGTAGTTTCCTTTGCTACTTCAGCTCCTGAACTTTTGGTTAGTTTGCAAGCAGCACTTGATGGGTCGCCAGCCATTGCTATAAATAATGTAGTAGGATCTAATATAGCTAACATAGCACTGGTATTGGGGGTAACAGCTATGATTGGGCCTATTGTAGTTGATAAATCTTTTTACAAATTAAATTGGCCGGTAATGGTAGCGTTCTCTTTGTTGTTATACTATTTTTTATGGAATGACAATCAATTAGACATATTAGAAGGAGCATTTTTATTAATTGGTCTTATTATATTTTTAATTGTACTGATACGATCCTCTAAAGTAGATGATGTGTCCGATGAGGTAGATGATGATTTAGCAAAAGTATCCTATTTGAAAATTTTTATTTGGTTAACTATTGGTGGTTTAGCCTTGTATTTTGGTTCTAAATGGTTAGTTGATGGAGCTGTTGTTTTAGCTGAATCAATAGGGGTTAGTAAGGCAGTGATTTCGGTAACAATGATCGCAATTGGAACGAGTGTGCCTGAATTGGCAGCATCCGTAATAGCTGCCTTAAAAGGAGAGAAAGCATTATCATTGGGGAATTTAATTGGTTCAAATATATTTAATATTGCTTCGGTTTTGGGGATAACCGCAATAATAAAAACGATTCCCGTTACGGAGCCACAAATTTTATCGAGAGATATTTTTTGGATGTTAGCTATTGCTATTTGTTTGCTTCCTTTGGTACTGTTTCGTGAAAAGTATGTGATTTCAAGGGGTAAAGGGGGATTGTTGTTAGTTGCTTATGCTACATTTATTTACTTGTCGTTTGCTTTATAAATTAGCATTGAAAGATATTTACAACTATTTTTTTGATAGAAAATAAATAGTCGTAAAAACTAAAAAGCCACTAAATCATATTTAGTGGCTTTTTAATTTTTGTTTAAGATTTCCTCTCTCAATACGTGGAGCAGGTTAATCCTAATATGTGTTATTTCAGTTTATCACATACTGGTTTTACAGTTTGAATAATTCTTGAAGCAATTTTGTATGGGTCACCGTTAGAAGCAGGTCTTCTGTCCTCTAAATAACCTTTCCATCCGTTATCAACTGTTAAAATAGGAATTCTAATTGAAGCACCTCTGTCAGAAATACCGTAGCTGAAATCAGTAATAGAAGCTGTTTCATGAAGTCCAGTTAAACGCTGATCATTGTGCGCTCCATATATGTCAATATGTTCTTGGGTAACAGGTCTGAAAGCTTCACAAACTTGCATGTATATTTCTTTAGAGCCACAAGTTCTTAAAACAGTGTTAGAGAAGTTAGCATGCATTCCTGAACCATTCCAGTCACCTTTTACTGGTTTTGGATGGTATTCAATATAATAACCATATTGTTCCGTTAAACGGTCTAATAAATATCTTGCAATCCATATTTCATCTCCTGCTTTACGAGCTCCTTTTGCAAATAATTGAAATTCCCATTGCCCAGAAGCAACTTCCTGATTGATTCCTTCAAAGTTTAATCCAGCTGCAATACATAAGTCCGCATGTTCTTCAACAAAATCTCTTCCATGAGTATTTTTACCTCCTACAGAACAGTAGTACATTCCTTGAGGTCCAGGATATCCTCCAACAGGGAATCCTAAAGGAAGCATTGTTTTAGTATCCATAATGAAATATTCTTGTTCAAAACCGAACCAGAAATCATTATCTTCATCATCAATAGTAGCACGAGCATTTGATTCATGTGCAGTTCCATCTGCATTCATAACCTCAGTCATTACTAAATAACCATTAACTCTTGCAGGATCTTGGTAAATAGCTACTGGTACTAAAACACAGTCAGACGAGTCTCCAGAAGCTTGTCTTGTAGACGAACCATCAAAAGACCAGTTTTTAAGTTCTTCAAGAGTACCTTGAAAATCTTCATGCTCTTCAACTTTAGTTTTACTTCTTAAGTTTTGAGTTGGTTTGTAACCATCTAACCAAATGTACTCTAATTTAATCTTAGCCATAATGAATAAAAAATAGTTGTGTGTTGTTGTGTAAAAAATTAAAGATGCAAATATAGGGTATTTTGTGTTAGGGTTCTAACAAAAATGGATTGTGTTTGTTTATGTGATTTATTTTATAGGAAAATTAAATATCTGCTTTTTTAATTGATCTCTTATACAGAGTTATCTGGTAATGGCATTCAATGAATGCTAAAGTACAATTTAGTATAATAATAAGCTGTAATTTACTATAAAATACGAAAAATAAAATAAACATAAAATTATGATTATCAAGGGGTTGTGATTATCTTTGAGGGCGGTTAGAAGCATTTTTAGTTTTAGCCATTATGACTTAACCCATTACTTCACAATTTCATAATTATTCTCTTCCCTATAAGAGAACTTATTTCTCAAAAAAAGGTACTTCCCCGAGTAGCTGTGGACAAAATTGTTTTATGCAATGAGTTCATTTTTAAGATGTATTTAATAACCAATAAATATTTTAATTATGAAAAAAGTAGTTTTAACTTTAATTTTTGCAGTATTTACTGCATTTGCGTTTTCACAAGGTCACGATTATCAGTGTGGTGGTGATAACGATGGAGGACAAACAGGACATCGTTGTCCTGAAATTAGCCAACGAAATGATAGTTGTAATCCAAGTATTCGTTTTCGTGTATTGTGTCGTCCAGAAATGAGAGCTGCAATTAACGCAGGGGCAAGTTACTCCCAAGCTTTACAGGGAGGAAAAAACAGTGAGGCAAAAATAACCCAGAGTGGACGAAATATTTCTTCCACAAAACAATTTGGAACTGGAGATCAGGCACAAAAAAATTCGATTATAGTTGATCAGTCTGACGGAGGAGGTCTTTTAAAGCAGAAGTACAATTACTCCTATGTGACTCAGTGGGGTAAAGGAAATGTTGCGGAAGTAACTCAATCGGGTGAAAAGCAACGTTCTGATGTTGATCAAGATGGTGATTTTAATGATGCTACTGTAGATCAAAGTGGTCATAGACATAAATCAGAGGTTGATCAAAAAGGACTTTCAAACAAAGTTTTGGTAACACAAGAAGATTGTAAAGATCGAGCTGAAGTGTATCAAAGAGGGTGTAATAATGATTCAGATCAATATCAAGCTGGACGTGAAAACCGTGTTTGTGCTAGACAAATTGGTCATTTTAATGAATCTGACCAAAGACAAATGGGGATTAACTCTGTATTAAATAAGGCAAAAGTACTTCAAAGAGGAAATGGTCAACAAAAAGGGTATTGGAATACTGCTGATCAAGAACAAGAGGGATTCAAAAACAAAGCTTATATTACTCAAAGAGGGGATGATAATATAGCTGAGCAATTACAAGATGGTAATGAAAACTATTTAGAGTCTAAGCAAAGAGGTGTTGGGAATGCATCATACCAAACTCAAATTGATGGTAAGGATAATGAAGCACTTGCCGAGCAAACAGGTAGGTACAATACGGCTACTCAGGACCAGACTGATGAAGATAATACGGCAATCAGTAAACAAGTTGGTAGAAGGCATATATCTATTTCTGATCAAAAAGGAGATGATAATTATTCATCAATATACCAAGGAGCTCAGTTTAATTATGCTGAAGTAAAACAAGGTGGAGCAAGTTCTAGTATCATTGAACAAAACATGTTTAGTGGTGGAGGCTTCAATTCAGTAATTGTTGATCAAACTAAATAAAATTTAAATTTAAATCAAGCTCTAATATTAGGGCTTGATTTTTAATATGATTTATTATTTGGTGCATTATTTAATAAAATAGAGTTGTCAATAGAATTTAAAAAGTAATAAAAATGAAAGTGTTTAGTAGTATAATAGTATGTTGTTTGAGTATGTTGTTAGGCTATGCTCAAAATTATAACGACAGTAAAACAAATTTGGAACAAGAAAGCTTGCATTTAGATTTTGTGAACACAGATTTAAAAGCAACCAATAGCTTGAGTAATATTGTATATGTAAGCCAACAAGGGACTAATAATTTATCTGAAATTAAAACAAAGGCAATAAAATCCAATGTTAAGATAGTACAAAAAGGGGATGATAATATAGCTTTGATAGATGTTCGGGCAAAGGTTATTAAGGAAAAAGTTGTTCAAATAGGAAATGGAAATTTTTTTAAAGATTATAATCATTTAAATAAACCGTTTCATAAAGTAAATGTGCATCAGCACGGAAATAAACAAAAACTTTTGGTAAATGGAACTAATAGTATTTCAAAAGAACTAATTATTAAGCAATTTGGAAACGATAAAATTATGTATGTCAATAATTTTTAAAAGAAAACAATTAGGATGAATAAAACGTTGTTATGTAGTGTTGTAGTGTTATTTTTTTTTATAAATAGTAATGCTCAGTTTTTAAATAGAGAGGTTAAAGCAATTATTGAGGTTACGCCAACTGAAAAACTATTTAAAATTGTAGCTAAAGCAGAAAATATAACTAAAATCAACCATAGTTTACTTTATGAGTTGAAAATTTTCAGAGAAGATAATAGTTCTGGAAATGTAACAGATAATAAACAATCAGGTAGGTTTGTGATAGAACCTGGTGATGTTAAAAAATTAGCATTTACTGCCATAAACGGAACAAAGGGAACAAACGGAAAAGAAAAAATAATACTGTTGTTATTGTTAAGAAATCTAGATAGTGATATTATTGGAAAAGCTAGAATAGTAATTTCAGAAAATAAAATTTTAAAGAGTGATTATGATAATAAAATTACGCTTGATATAAGACCAAAAGATGGAATTAAATTAACTGGGGTTGTATTGGAAAAAACAAAGACTAAACCGGGAAGAGATTTTTATAGTTTTTTTTATAGCCGATTTTTCAGTTATAATTTTAACGATAGTAGAACGGTAATAGTGGAAGAAGTATTTTCAAGGGGTCGAACAACTAAAATTCAAATAAAGATTGATAATGTAAAAGTATATGAGTTCTTCCTACAACCCAATACCGATTTTCTAAAAGAAAATGCTGAAAAGGCAGTAAGAATAGTGCACAATTATTTCAATAAAAAAAAGAAAGATTATATTGTAAGGTACTGATGTTTTTCGTATCTTGTTATAGTAGCCAATAAGGTTGCATCGCCCTCCCAATCTACTTTGATCGAAATTATTTATGTGAATTTGTAAGCTGTTATCAATCCTACTTGATAATGGATTCATGGATGTGATATGTAATAAAATCCCCATTGTTTATAGACGCATGTTAAAAGTTTAAAAATCAAAGATTATGAGAAAAAGTATCGTGTTTTTTTTAGTTTTTTTATTCAGTGTTTCTTCTTGGGATGTAGGTGCGCAAGAGTTTGTGTATAAACCTATTAATCCTGCTTTTGGAGGAGAAACATTTAATTATCAATGGTTATTAAGTTCTGCCGAATCTCAAAATTTATACACGGATGAGGATAATCAATTTGAGGAGTCAACATTAAGTGAGTTTACTCAAAGTTTAAATAGTCAATTGCTTAGTCGGATTAATCGAGCATTGCTTGATGCTCAAATCAATACAGAAGGAGGCTTACAACCTGGTATCTATAACTTTGGTAGTTTAAACGTTCAGGTATATGAAGCTTTAGAGGGTTTAGTAGTAGATATTTTAGATATTGATACAGGAGAACAATCACAAATAATAATTCCTAATTAATTTTTATGTTTAAAAAAATAATTAAAGTAACAGTCATGGTTACAGGGGTTTTCTTTGTCTCTTGCGGAGCATATTTTAACCAACCAGTAACAGTATCAAAAGCAGTATTAGGTGAAGGGACACAAAATACTAAAAAGTTGAAAAACTTACCAGAACCAGAACAAAAAATTGTTGTAGGAGTTTATAATTTTAGAGATCAAACAGGTCAATATAAAATGTTACAAAATGGTAGTAGTTTTAGTAGCGCTATCACACAAGGATCTACAACAATTTTATTAAAAGCATTAGAAGATTCCAAGTGGTTTACCGCAATTGAACGTGAAAATTTAAATAATTTACTAAATGAAAGAAGTATCATTCGTTCTACTAGACAGGAATACCGAAAATCATCCAATCCTAATGAACCTGAATTAGATCCATTATTATATGCAGGTGTTTTGTTAGAAGGAGGAGTAGTGTCCTATGATTCTAATATAATTACTGGCGGACTTGGTGCTCGTTACTTTGGGATAGGAGGTTCAACCAAATACCGTCAAGATAGAATAACGGTTTATCTAAGAATTATTTCAACTTCCAGTGGTGAAATTTTAAAAACAGTGTATGTTTCAAAAACGATACTTTTTCAAGCCATGGATGCTAGCTTTTTTAGGTACGTGAAATTCAAGCGATTACTCGAAGTTGAAACTGGGATAACTAAAAAGGAGCCTGTTCATATGGCAGTTAGTGAAGCTATTGAAAAAGCAGTTGAATCACTTGTAATAGAAGGGTTAAAAGATGGTTTATGGCAATCAAAATCTGATGAATCTGAAGTGAAAGAAACCATAGCAGCATATGATGAAGAAAAAGAAGAGGCTATTAATAGAGAAATTTACGACAGAATAAACACTAAAAAAAGATCCAAAAACGTTTTCGAATTAAGTGCTGGTGGAACCCTGTTTGATGCCGATTATCCAAAACCTAAGTTAGAGATAATGCCAGTGAAAGCAGGATATAAAAGAAGCTTAAATCCATATTTTAATTTAGGATTAAACTATGCTAAGTTTAATTTAGCTAATAGAGATGTGCCCGGATATCGCTCTACCTACGGCTTTATGAGTTTTGATTTGAAAGGGGAATATATCGTTTTACCGTTCGATGATTTTTCACCCTATATCTTTGCTGGTGGAGGACTAAATGTTTCAAATTATTTTAAAGAAGTGGAACCTAAAGTAGAGTATGGCTTGGGATTGGAATACCTTGTTTCTCCTAAAATAGGGCTTAAAATATATGGTGGTCATAATTTGGTACTCAGTGATGAATTGGATCAAATAGAATCAGGAAAAAGAGATGATTTTTACTATAGATTCGGGTTAGGTGTAAACTATTACTTACCTAGTTCAAAAAAGAAAAATGAATCTGGGTTGTCAAGGAAAGAGCAGCGATTAAAAAGAAAACTCGAAAAAAGAAATAATGAAAAAATAACTGAGAAAGAAAAAATAGATCTTAATACTAATACCAAATAGCATGAAAAAATATATAATTTACATTTGTATAGTAGCTTCAACAATTTTATTGAACTCTTGTAATGAGGATACTCTAGATGCTATAGGTACAGGTATGGTTACAGGGAAAGTTATAGTCAATGATAGCTCAACCCCTGTAGATGGTGCTACAGTTACTTTAGTGTCGACAGGGAATTCAGCAATCACTAATGGATCTGGAGATTTTGTGATAAATAATGTGCCAGCAGGACAACAATCGTTGTCGATTCAAAAGGAAGGGTATTTAGCCAATTATGAAGGAATAGTTGTTATTACTGGAGGAACAGTAAATGTGGTAGCGGAATTAAGTTTATCTTCAGCAAGCAATAGGCCTCCTGAACAACCGGTATTAACGAGTCCTATAGATAATAGTATAGATCATGGCCTTGAAGTAGAATTAACTTGGACGGCATCAGACCCTGATGAGGATATTTTAACGTATAAAATAGAGTTGCGTAATGATCAAAATACGGATGTTGAGGTGTATGATGATGTTACAGCGTTAACACATACGTTGTCAGGATTAAATTATGGATTTAAATATTTTTGGCAAGTAAGTGCACGTGATGGAGTTAATTCAGAGGTTTGGAGTACTGTAAATGTATTTGAAACAAATTCAGACCCGGTATATCGTTATTTGTTTGTAAGAAATGATAACAGTAATAATGTAATTTATTCGGCTGATATTGTTAATAATACTCCAATAGAATTACAATTAACATTAGATAACGCTAATAGTTGGCGACCAAGGAAAAATTTAAGCACTGGTTTAATAGCTTTTTTAGGAAGTGTTGGGGCGGAAACACATTTGTTTACAATGAATCCAGATGGTTCTGATGTGCAACAAGTTTCGAATACAGTTCCCGTTGCAGGATCAGATTTAGAGAAAATTGATTTTTGTTGGTCAAATAATGGAGCTAAATTATTGTATACTAATTTCGATAAATTATATAGCATTAATAAAGATGGTAGTGGATTAATGTTAGTCTATCAAACATTAGACGGAAGTTTTATATCAGAATGTGATTGGGCTGTAGATGAAAGTATTATTGCTTTAAAAGTAAATAATGTAAATGGGTATGGCGTGTCCATATATACCATAGACATGTCAGGTGTAGTTTTAAACACCGTTCTTTCAGGAGTTAATGGCGCAGCTGGAGGGTTAAATTTATCGATTGATAACACTAGGCTAATATATACACATGATATTTCTGGTTACGAAAGCCCTGATGGTAGACAGTTAGATACACATATATTTATGTATAATTTGGGTTCATCTTTGACTTCAGATTTATCAGGTGGTAAACCAGCAGGGTTTCTAGATTTAGATCCTCGTTTTTCTCCAAATGAAGCAGAAGTGATATATACTCACACATCCAATGATGGGGTTTCGGAAAATAAAATACAAAAGGTTAATGCTAGTTCAGCAACTACTAGAACAGATTTATTTTCAAATGCAAAAATGCCTGATTGGGAGTAGGACAATATATAGAAGTATAAAAAAGCCGATATAACATTGTTATATCGGCTTTTTTATACTTCTATAACTAGTTTGTATTGTACGTTAATATTCTTACTTTTGTTTGTTATAATTTATAAATTATCCAGTCCGTTATGAAATTAAGCATCTTTACAGTTTTAGCTTTACTTTTTATAAGTAGTGTTTTTTCTCAAAATAGTGAGGTATTATTCACTGTAAACAATACCACAGTAACTACCAATGAGTTTACAAGAGTGTATAATAAGAACATTGAATTGGTACAAGATGAAAAACAAAAAGATGTAGATGAATACCTGAAGCTATATGTGAACTACAAGCTAAAATTAGAAGAAGCTTTTGCACTAGGTTTGGATAAAAATAAAAAATATAAAAACGAATTGGAATCATACAGGAGACAATTGGCTAATAAATACTTGACGGATACAAAAATAAATGACCAATTATTAGAAGAAGCCTATAGTAGAACTATAAATGAAGTAAGCGTAAATCACATTTTGGTAAGAGTTGATGAAAATGCTAATCCAGAAGATAGCTTAAAGGCATATAATCAAGTTTTAGAATACCGAAATAGGGCATTAAAAGACGGTTTTAGTACCGTTATGCAAACTAGTCATAATGGAAATACAGTTTATGGGGAAACCTTAGGGTATTTTAATGCTTTTAAAATGGTGTATCCTTTTGAAAATGTAGCGTACAATACGGAGGTAGGTGATATTTCAATGCCCTTTAGAACTAAATTTGGTTTTCATATTTTAAATGTGTTGGATAAAAGAAAGTCACAAGGAGAACTTACTGTTGCGCATATTATGGTAGCCAATAATAATAATAAAATAACAACTTCTGCAAAAGAAAGAATTAAGGAATTACATCAAAAGGTTATTGAAGGAACTTCTTTTTCTGATTTAGCAAAACAGTTTTCAGATGATAAAAATTCTGCTAGAAAAGGAGGGGAGCTAGCTCGTTTTGGAACAGGTAAATTAAGTGCAAAAGAGTTTGAAAATGCAGCATTTTCTATTAGTAATGAAGGCGAAGTGTCTAAGCCAATCGAAACAAAGTTTGGATGGCATATAATTAAGTTAATTAAAAAGCATCCAGTAGCTAGTTTTAATGAATTAAAACCAAATTTGGAGCAAAGTGTAAAAAAAGATTCACGTTCTAAAATTATTAACAATAAATTTTATGACAATTTAAAAAAGCGATATAATTTTTCGGAGGCTTCTAGTGTAAAAGAAACCTTATTAAAAGTGGTTGATGCCGAATTTATAAAAGGAACTTGGGATAAATCAAATGAATCTTATAAAGAAACGCTAGCAACTTTTGCAGGAGAAAAACTGACATATATTGAATACTACCAGTATTTATCTTCTAAGCTAAGAGCTTATAAAAACCTTTCTGATATATCAAAAATAGTAGATGACAGTTATAATAATTTTGTGAATTACAGAATTTATAATTACCATAATGAAAATTTAGAAAACGAATTTCCAGAATTCAAAAATATTGTACAAGAATATAGAGAAGGCTTGTTGTTATTTGATTTAATGGAACAAGAAGTTTGGCAAAAGTCTAAAAGTGATACTATAGGTCTTAAGCAATATTACAGTAAAAACAAGGCCGATTATTTTTGGGCAAAACGTGTTGAAGCAATTGTGGTAACAAGTGAAAACAAATCCATTGCTAAAAACACTAGAGCTTTGCTGAAAGAAGGTGTTGCCGTAAAGGAACTTAAAATTAAAGATGAAAATATTGTAGTATCCGAAGGTTTATATGAGTTAAGGGACAGGGAACTACCTAAGAAATTTAAGTTTAAATTAGGGGTGTCAAGAGTTTTTAAACATAATAATCAATATGTAGTTGTAAACGTTTTAGAGGAAGTACTTCCAAAGCAAAAAACTTTTGATGAGGTAAAAGGTCGTGTAATAAACGATTATCAGACGAAACTTGAAAAAGATTGGTTGTTAAACTTAAGAGCTAAATATAAAGTAGCGGTAAACCAAACGATACTAAATAATGTTAAGAAAACATTGTAAATAAATTGATTTTGAATAAAAATAAATACTTGTTATTAATACCAATTATATTTGGGATGGTTTCTTGTGTTTTTTTTGAAAAACAAGCACAAGAAAAAACAATAGCAAGAGTTAATGATACTTATTTATATAAGTCAGATTTTATAAAGCAACTTCCAGAAGATTTATCAAAAAAAGACAGCACATTATTTGCAACGCAATATATTAATAATTGGGCTACAAAACAGTTGCTTAAACAACATGCGACGCTCAATTTAGAAGAGGATAAATTGGAGTTTTTCAACCAATTAGCACAAGAATATAAATTGGAGTTGTATGCAAATGCATATTTGGATGCATTTATAGTAAAACAAATGGATACTGTAATTTCTAAGTCAGAGTTTGATACTTTGTATAAATATTCTAAACAGAACTTTAAATTGAATGAAGAATTATTACGGTTTAGTTATATAAGTATTGACAAGGATTATAAAGATTTAAGTAATATAAAGGAAAAATTTAAACGCTTTAATTATCAGGACAAAGTACTGCTTGATTCACTTTCTATACAGTTTAACTCATTTATGTTAAATGATTCCTTATGGGTTAAAAAATCACAAGTATTAAAAACCCTACCAGTTATTAATTCCACAAAGAACTTAGAACTGTTAAAAAAATCTAATTTTTTACAATTTGAAGATTCAATAAGAGTATATTTGGTGCGAGTTAATGAATTACTGAAAAGGAATGAGCAGGCGCCACAAGAATATGTGGAACAAACCTTAGAACAAATTATCCTTAATAAAAGAAAGTTAAAACTAATTAAGCAATTAGAAATTGATGTTAGAAAAGATGCAATACAAAATAAAGAATTTGAAATTTACAATTAATAGTTTAGTTGTTTTATTAGCTTTTACTGCTACTGCGCAAAATGATAAGATTAAAATTGATGGTGTATCGGCTGTAGTAGGAGAGTATATCGTGTTGGATTCCGATGTAGATAAAATGTTTATTGAATTGAAAAGTCAGGGGGTTTCAACATCAGATTTTACAAGATGTAATGTCATGGGGAAATTGCTCGAAGATAAATTATATGCACACCACGCAATACAAGATAGTATAATTGTTTCTAATGATGAAGTAGAAAGTACTGTAAACCAACAAATAGAGTATATGAAATCTCAAGTTGGTGGTGATTTAGAAAAGGTGCTTAAGTTTTATAAAAAAGATGATGAAATTGCTTTTAGAAAAGAATTATTTGATTTGATAAAAACAAATAAACTTTCCGGACAAATGACCAGAAAAATTGTTTCTGATGTAGAAATAAGTCCAGAGGAGGTGTATACATTTTTTAATGAAATACCAAAAGAGGACCGACCTACTTTTGGAGCTGAATTGAAAGTGTCTCAGATTATTATCAAGCCAAAATTACCACAATCAGAAATTGATAAAGTTATTGATAAGTTAAAGCAATTTAAAGCTGATATTTTAGAAAATGGAGCAAGTTTTGCTTCAAAAGCTGTATTGTATTCGAAAGATGAAGGGTCAAGATCAAGGGGAGGTAAATATACAATTCACCGTAAAAAGCCTAAGTTTGTAAAGGAATTTAGGGAAGCTGCTTTTAGTTTAGAAGAAGGAGAGATTTCGGAACCATTTAAATCTGATCACGGATACCATATCGTTATGGTGGATCAAATAAGAGGGCAGGAAGTGGATGTTCGTCATATATTATTGATGCCTAATGCTTCTAATGAAAATTTAGAAGAAGCAAAAAAAACTGCAGACACCTTAAGAAAACGAATTTTAGATAAAGAAATTTCTTTTGAAAAAGCTGCTTTAGAGTTTTCGGATGAAAAAGAAACAAAATATGATGGAGGGAAATTAAGAAACCCTGAAACTTATGATCATAGTTTTGAACTAACTAAGATGGATCCTTCATTGTACTCTCAAGTAATAAATTTAGAAGAAGGTGTTGTTTCTAATGCTATTTTAGAATATGACAGAACAGGAAAAGCTTTTTATAAACTATTACTAATTAGTGATAAAAAAGAAGAACATGTAGCTGAATATGGAAAGGACTTTTTGAAAATAAAAGAATTGGCTTTAAAAGAAAAGCAAATTAAAACTGTTGCTGAATGGCAAGAGGAAAAAATAAAAGACACCTATATTAAAATTACAGGAGAATATAGAGATTGTGAGTATACTAATAATTGGTTAAAAAAATAATATATGTCCGACGTAGCAGCAATTAATCAACTGGTAAATAAATACCACCAACTCAAGCAAGAAATAGCTAAAGTTATTGTTGGGCAAGATGCTGTTATTGATCAAATCTTATTGGCTGTTTTTTCTGGAGGTCATGTGCTATTAGTAGGTGTGCCTGGGCTAGCAAAAACCCTTATGGTAAATACTTTGGCACAAACTTTAGGGTTAGATTTTAAACGGATACAGTTCACACCTGATTTAATGCCTTCTGATATTTTAGGAAGTGAAATATTAGATCATAAACGAGAATTTAAGTTTGTTAAAGGTCCAATTTTTGGAAATATTATTTTAGCAGATGAAATTAATAGAACTCCACCAAAAACACAAGCAGCTTTATTAGAGGCAATGCAGGAAAAATCGGTTACTGTTGCTGGTAATCGCTATCAATTAGATTTACCATATTTTGTTTTGGCAACTCAAAACCCAATCGAACAAGAAGGAACATATCCGTTGCCGGAAGCGCAGTTGGATAGGTTTATGTTTGCTATTGAATTATCATACCCTACGTTTGAAGAAGAAGTTAATGTAGTAAAAAATACAACTTCGGATGTGGTAACTCAGGTAAACAAATTGTTAGATGCTCAGGAAATTATTGATATACAGCATTTAATAAGACGTATTCCTGTTGCTGATAATGTTATTGAATATGCAGTTAAATTAGTAAGTAAAACACGTCCAGATAACCCTAGTGCACCAGAAGAAGTAAGGCAATATATTGATTGGGGAGCAGGACCAAGAGCATCTCAAAACTTAATTTTAGCAGCTAAAGCACATGCGGCAATTCAAGGAAAGTTTTCTCCAGATATTGAAAATGTACAAGCAGTTGCTTTAAGTGTTTTACGTCATAGAATTATTAAAAATTATAAAGCGGAGGCAGAGCGCGTTACTAAAGAAAATATTATTACAGGCTTATTTTAGGCATTCGTTTAATAGAATAGCTTCTTCATTTAAGATATCATAAAAGCCTCTTATCTGTTGTTTTCTGTCCATTACGGCTACATAGCTTGAGTGGTAAAAATCACTTGAATTATTATAATTACTAAAACTAGTTTTAAACTTCTGAGCTATTTTAGATAGTTCTGAAGGACTTCCTTTTAAAAATACCCATTTTCTTTTGGAATGCTAGTAGCTTCTGAATAACTGTTTAAAACTGCTATGGAATAATGTTTTAAGTCTATCGTAAAGGATAGAATAAGGAGGTTGTCTTTTTTAAATGTCGTTGCAATGTCAATAAGTTTCTCACGCATTGGTGGACATATTGATGGGCAACTAGTGAAAAAAAAGTTTGCGAGGTGTATTTTATTCTTTGTGTTTTCAGCCGTAAATTTTTTACCTAGTTGATTCGTAAACTGAAAATCATCAATGATGTAATTTTTTTTTATTCCATTATCGTCAATATAATTACTCAGTATAGGGAGTTCTTTTTTAGGAGAACAAGAAACAAATAAAGTCATGAGAAGTATATTAAATGCTTTAATTTTCATGATAATATGTTTTAATTTTCAAATCCATTTCTTTATCATAGAAAAATAAGAACAAACTAGCCATCATATCTTGAGGTTCTTCCAAAGTGCTATTAGTAGTCAGTTCAAGTACATATTCATGTGTAGGATACATGATAATTCCTTGTTCACTAAAAAAAATTGGTGTACTAATTAAGCCAATACTGTTTTTGCGGTTTATAACATTGCAAGTGTAAAGGATCGTATTCGTTGTGGTATCTTTTAAAATGAATTTTTTAGCAAATGGGTGTAAATGAGGCGTTATTTGATGTAGTGTTACAGAATCTTTAATAGCCAATTGGTTCGTAGTGTTATACGTGTATGTTTTTCTTCTTTAAAAATTTTCCAATGTCCAGATAAAGTTTCTCCTTTTTCATTCAGATAGGTATGATTTTTAGTTTCTACAGGAATGCATTAATTAGAAGGAATGTCATTGTGAGGAACGTCAATGGCATCCATTTTAAATGGTAACATCATATAAATCGTTTTAGGGAAAAGAGGCTTAAGTGTTTTCCTATCACTGTATTCAATTTCAATTTGATGTTTTATATTAAATGTAGTATCAATAATATTATGATTTAAGGCTTGGGTAGTAATGAAAAACTTTTCATTACTAAAAAAAGGGAATCCATATCCTTTAGGAAATCGGATGTTTTCTATACCATGTGATAAGGAAAGTAGTCTGGGGTATTGTTTGTTAACCCGTTCTAATAGCTTCCATTTCCCATGATGTTCTTGGTCTTGATAGTCAATATTAAAATGACATACAAAATCATTGGAAAGTTGATTGTTAGTTTTTGGATTAATAGCTTTTACTTTGAATGCGGTCATCCAATGTAGATTGTCTTTTTTCGCATCTAAAGTATAGTAGGTACTTGCTTTAGGCCCTTCCATAGATTTGTATATATTATCAATATGAAAAGTAGGGGAGGTAAGTTGAATGTTTTGTGAGTTGGCATCTGTTATCCATTCACCATCTATAATATTCAATGAATGTAGCACATAAGTTTTTACAATTGCTTGATGTCGATTAGATAGACTGGAGTGGTATATTATTCCTGAAGTTATAACGAGGCAAAATAAAAGGAACATGATTTTATGCCATTTTTTCAAAGTCATTTTTTTTATATTTCAAAAACACTACTTTTTTCAAAGTATTTTTTACTTTTATAGCCCTAAATTGTGGTACTAGATGTTACAGATTTTTAAAAAGGATGAACTAGCAGCAATACGTTTACTTGCATTTATAGCTTACGTTTCCGCAATGGCAATGTCATGGAACTTATGGTTTTCTGTAAGGAACTTTCCGATGATTTCTCTTTTTGAAGGTTTACCAATTCCAAATAGTGGTATAGATATTTTGTTAATAGGTACTTTTATTTCTCTTTTCCTGCTTTTTATAGTGAAGCCAAAATGGAATATAGGATTTCCAATAATTCTGATATATACTTACTGGGCGCTGTTAGATCAAAATAGGTTGCAACATTTTTTTTTCGAAATAATTTTTGTCGTTTTTGCTTTAAGTTTATTTAAAAACAATACCAATGCGGCTAAAAAATGTTTGCTTTGGATATTTATTGGTACCTATTTTTGGAGTGGAATACATAAGTGTAATGATCTGTTTTTTGAAAAATGGTTAAACGGATTAAATAAACGAATTCCTTTTATACCTTATTAAATGCGGGTTAGCTTTACATATGCATTGCCATTTTTAGAAGCTGGTTTTGGACTATTACTATTATTTGTTAAAACTAGGAAAATAGGAGTATGGTTGATTGCAATAATGTATTTATTTATTCTGACCACTTTTTTGAAAGGAGTATTTGGTTATGCAGTGATACCGCTGATGGCATTTAACGTGCTCACTTTGTTTTTGATATTTTATAATAGTAAAATGAAGGCAAAAGAATTATTTATTATAAATGATTTAAAAATTGGTGTTATATATGTAATTACAATTATATTGCCTCTGAGTAATTTATTTGGTTTTTACGATCATATTTTAGGGTTTAGCTATTTTTCTGGAAAATCAAAATATGGTAGAATTCATTTTGAAAACAAACCTGATATTCAACGGTTGCCAAATCATATAAAAAATATAGTTAGAGAATATGAAGAGTATTATTATATTGATTTAAATGAATGGTCTTCTCGAACAATAAGAGTAATGGTGTACCTAGAAATAAGAGTATATAAGAAAATTAAAAGTCACGTGGATAGTTATTTAGATAATCCAAATACCCATTTAGAGTTGTATTAATGAAAAGTAATTACTCAAGAATATTTGGTCTGGATTTAATTAGGGCAAGTGCTATTATTTTAGTGGTGACTTCTCATATCACTTTTTTATTATTTCCAACTAGTGACGGTATTGTTATAACGGGAGTTAGAGTAATTGGGGCAATTGGCGTTGATTTGTTTTTCGTGTTGAGTGGTTTCTTAATAGGTGGAATATTACTAAAACAACTAGAACAAAATAAAACGAATTTTTCTGATTTAATTGCTTTTTGGAAAAGAAGGTGGTTAAGGACAGTACCTAATTATATGGTAGTGTTAATGATTAATGTGTTGGTGTTTTTTTTGCTAAAAGAACCTTTAATTAACGATATGGGGTTGTATATTTTATTTTTACAAAATATAATAACTGCTCACCCAGATTTTTTTACCGAAGCATGGAGTCTGTCGGTTGAGGAATATGCATATTTACTTTTACCTTTAGTGTTGTATATTTTTATGGCTTTTCTAAAAAAAAGAAGTTCAACTAAACTTTTTTTATGGACAACAATAGCTATTATATTTTTAGGAATACTATTGAAAATCAACTTTTATAATACGGTAAATATTCATTCCTATAAAGAGTGGAGTAGTTTGTTTAGGAAAGTCGTTGTTTATAGATTGGACGCTATTTATATCGGATTTTTGTTAGTGTATATTTTTCGTAAATATAGAGTAATATGTATCGCATACAGGAAAATCCTCGCATTGATTGGTTTGTTTATATTTTTCATATTACATATGTGTATTGCTGTTTTTCAAATGGAGCCTCAAACGCATTTAGCCTTTTATGTATTTGTATATTTACAATTGTTAGTGATTAGTTTAGGTATGATGTTTCCGTATTTTATAGAGGTTAAATTATCATGGACTTGGGGTAGAAGAACAGTAGAATATGTGAGTACAAGATCTTATGCTATATATTTGATAAATTATTCTATAGTATTATTGGGAATCCAGCGAATAACTGATTTGAAAATAAACGGTACTGGTAAAGTAATACTGTTTTTAGTGTTAACATTATTACTATCGGAATTGTTGTATAAGTATGTAGAATTACCGGTATTGCAGTATCGAGATAAGAAATATGAACGATAAAATGAGTACTCAAAAAGAACGTATATTCGGATTAGATTTAATAAGAGGACTGGCAATGGTTTGGGTTTTACTTACTCATTCTCTATGGATTAATCCTGACATGAATATTAGGTTTGCTAATTTTTTTAAGCTCGGGGGGGTATTAGGAATGGAAAGTTTTTTTGTGTTAAGTGGTTTTCTTATTGGAAGAATTATAATAAAAGAATATTTAAAGCCTGATTTCGGTATTAATAACATGTTATATTTTTGGGTAAGAAGATGGTTTAGGACGCTTCCAAATTATTATTTAATTTTAGGAATTAATTTACTTTTATTTCATTTTTATTTTTCTGGAATGCCAGAAAATATAGTTAAGTTCTTGTATTTTGGACAGAATTTAATTGGCGACCATCCAACGTTTTATGTAGAATCATGGAGTTTGTCAGTTGAAGAGTTTTCTTATATTTTAGGGCCTTTTTTGTTTTTTGTTTTTTTTATGTTAAACAAGAAAAGTGATAAAATTAATAATTTATGGTGTGGTACAATTGCTATTATCTTATTTTTCTTTTTAACTAAATGCTATTATAGTTCAACAGTATCAAACAATACTTTAGAATATTGGAATACGCACTTGAAGCCAATTGTATTGTATAGGATTGATGCTATTTATTATGGAGTTTTAGGAGCAATAATATCAGTTCAATATACGGAAAAATGGAAGCTTTTTAAAGTAGAATTGTTAAGATTTAGTGGAGTAGGCTTGTTTTTGTTTTTTTACGTTTTACCATATTTAGGAGTGACTATAGAAAATTTCCCTTTTTTCTATAATGTTCTATACTTTCCTGTATTATCGACTTTAATTTTATGCGCTATTCCATATTTATCAGAATTTAAAAACATTGATAAAAAATCCTTTTTTTATAGAGTTATAACTTTTATAAGTGTCATATCTTATAGTGTATATTTATTACATTATTCTGTAGTGTTATTTGTATTAAGAGCACATTTTTATAGTAAGGATAATACTTTTTTAGAAGCCTTATTACTTACAACAATGTATTTTTTAATATCAATTGGTTTAGCGGTACTATTACATAAGTACTATGAAAAACCAATGATGAATATAAGAGATAGGAATAGTGTTAAAAAACTCTTTAGGGTAAAGTAAGTTTCATAATTGAGGATTTATCAATTAAAATGCATACTTTTTTCTTATTTAATGAAAAATACATAGCAAAAATGTCTACTTAATAAAAATAATTAGCTAAATCTCTTTAACGGCTGAATATCTTCTAATTACCTTATATTTTTCGTAATTTCGCGACACTTCAAATAATAATAAACTAAAATAGATTATTTGTCTTTAGATATTGATATGATCAAATAAGGTTACTGTAACCTTGAAGAGCATAAAATAATAACCAAAGTAGTAACAAATAATCCTTTAACATTAAAAAGAAACCTTTTATGAACACATACTCAGATTATCTTAAAGAGATTGAAGAAAGAAAAGCCCAAGGATTACATCCTAAGCCAATTGATGGAAGCGAATTATTAACCAACATCATTTCACAAATTAAAGATGTAAATAATGAGCACCGTGCAACATCTCTTAATTTTTTCATTTATAACGTTTTGCCTGGTACTACAAGTGCAGCAGGTGTAAAAGCTAAGTTTTTAAAAGAAATTATTTTAGGAGAATCTGTTTTAGAGGAAATTACACCTGCCTTTGCTTTTGAGCAATTATCTCACATGAAAGGAGGGCCTTCTGTAGATGCACTTCTTGATTTAGCTTTAGGAAACGATATTGCTATTGCTAACGAAGCAGCAAAAGTATTGAAAACGCAAGTTTTCTTATATGAAGCAGATACAGCTCGTTTAGAAGAAGCTTATAAAAGTGGAAGTGATATAGCGAAAGATATCATAGAGAGTTATGCACAAGCAGAATTCTTTACGAAGTTGCCAGAAATAGATGAAGAAATTGAAGTAGTAACTTATGTTGCTGGTATTGGAGATATCTCTACAGATTTACTTTCTCCAGGTGGTGATGCACACTCTAGATCAGATCGTGAGTTACATGGTCAGTGTTTATTTGAGCATAACAAAGACATGCAAAATGAATTATTGGCATTGCAAAAACAACACCCAAATAAGCGTGTGATGTTAATCGCAGAAAAAGGAACAATGGGAGTTGGTTCTTCAAGAATGTCTGGTGTAAACAACGTTGCTTTATGGACAGGTGTTAAATCTAGCCCATATGTACCATTTATTAATATTGCTCCAGTAATTGCAGGAACAAACGGGATTTCTCCAATTTTCTTAACTACTGTTGGAGTAACAGGAGGTATTGGTTTAGACCTTAAAAACTGGGTGAAGCAAAAAGATACTGAAGGAAATACTGTTCGTGATGAAGATGGAGAACCAGTTTTAAAGCAAGAATATTCTGTTGAAACAGGAACTGTCCTTACTATTAAGACTAAGGAGCAGAAATTGTATAATGGAGATAAGGAATTAAAAGATATTTCTGCGGCATTTACACCTCAGAAAATGGAATTCATGAAAGCAGGAGGTTCATACGCTGTTGTTTTCGGTAAAAAATTACAATCTTTTGCTGCTAAAACTTTAGGAATCGATGCTCCTCAAGTGTATGCTACTTCAAAGGAAATTTCTGTTGAAGGACAAGGATTAACAGCAGTAGAAAAAATATTCAACAAAAATGCCGTTGGTACAACTCCAGGAGCAGTTTTACATGCAGGTTCTGATGTTCGTGTTGAAGTAAATATTGTAGGTTCTCAAGATACTACAGGATTAATGACCTCTCAAGAATTAGAGATGATGGCTGCTACAGTTATTTCTCCAATTGTTGATGGCGCTTACCAATCAGGATGTCATACCGCTTCAGTTTGGGATGATAAGTCTAAGGCTAACATCCCTAGATTAATGTCGTTTATGAACGATTTTGGTTTAATTACAGCGCGTGACCCTAAAGGAGGATATCATGCAATGACTGATGTTATTCACAAAGTATTGAATGATATTACAGTAGGTGATTGGGATATCATTATTGGTGGTGACTCTCACACACGTATGTCAAAAGGTGTTGCTTTTGGAGCAGATTCAGGAACAGTTGCCTTAGCTTTAGCTACGGGTGAGGCTTCTATGCCAATTCCACAGTCTGTTAAAGTAACCTTTAAAGGAAACATGAAGAATTACATGGATTTCCGTGATGTAGTTCATGCTACGCAACAACAAATGCTAAAACAGTTTGGAGGAGAAAATGTATTCCAAGGTAGAATCATTGAGGTTCATTTAGGTACGCTTACTGCTGATGAGGCTTTTACATTTACTGACTGGACTGCAGAAATGAAAGCTAAAGCTTCTATTTGTATCTCAGAAGATGACACTTTAATAGAATCATTAGAGATTGCAAAAGGTAGAATCCAGATCATGATTGATAAGGGAATGGATAACCAAAAGCAAGTGTTGAAAGGTTTAGTAGATAAAGCAAACGCTAGAATTACTGAAATTAAAACAGGAATAAAACCTGCTTTAAGACCAGATGCTAATGCGAAATACCATGCAGAAGTTATAATTGATTTAGATGAAATTGCTGAACCAATGATTGCTGATCCAGATGTAAATAACGATGATGTTTCTAA
>Ga0209291_1001277_pt1 | contig 22659 bp, 20 predicted proteins | sample GOMGulsemesocosm_FD_184633 | JGI IMG/M metagenome (GOLD analysis project Ga0209291, IMG submission 184633) | Methane-oxidizing microbial communities from mesocosms in the Gulf of Mexico - GOM9B Gulf of Mexico (SPAdes) (version 2) | ecosystem: Environmental > Aquatic > Marine > Cold seeps...
AACATCCATAAAACAGCATGTAAAACTTTACTTCTAATTTGCATATTAAAGTTCGCTTTTATTATTAAACTAAATTTATTTGATAATAATAAAGTATAGAGCATGGCCTTTTTGTTGCTAGCTTTTGGTGAGGGAAAGCTACCAGTGTTGATCATTCTAGGGTCAATAGCTGCCACAATGAAGACATTAGCAATTTGAGATAGTCACTGTGATTTTAAGTCGCTTTGTGCTCTAAAGCTGACATTAACGATGAAGTGTTGTGTCGTATAAAATGATTGAATTGTAGGCATAAAGTTCTTCTATTGTAGCTTATTGCGATTTAGATAAGCGAAATAAACGCTAACAAATACAGCAACTAAGCTAACCATCATACCGAGAGTCCAATAATCATTTCTGCCTTTTTATACCAGGGTTCTGACTTTTATTATTCATATTTAGCAGGAAGTTTATTCAGGTAATCAATAACTTTGGTGTTGAAACAATCAAATTATACCCTACACTTACTAAGTTGAGGTAAATTTATAAAACATAGGACCCTGTAGATTGAATGAGCATACTCACAGCACTCAAGAAAATACTGCAAGCAATGTCTATTACATTCATAGGGGGATTACACGGAAGTGTATTAGCCAGCGAAACTACTGATTTATTGTCTCTTTCTCTTGAACAGTTAATGGATATAAGAATTTCCACAGGTACCTTGATACCACTCAACAAAGCTCCAGCTGTAGCATCGTTAATTACAACAGAAGATATAAGAGCTATGGGGGCCACTACCATTGACCAAGTTTTAGGTTCGGTTCCAGGCCTGCATGTTGTTGTTTCTGCCCTCAATAGAACTAAACCTGTTTATACCTTCAGAGGAGTTTATTCTGGACATAATTCGCAAGTCTTGTTTATGCTCAATGGTTACAGAATATATGGCGATCTATATAACGCAGGTATTACTCATATGTCTCAAATGAAGGTCAATAATATCGCCCGGATAGAGATTGTGCGCGGACCTGGCTCTGCTATTTATGGTGCAGATGCATACTCAGGTGTGATTAATATTATTACAAAATCAGCAAACGAAATGGAAGGGTTGCAGGTAGGACTAAGAAGCGGATCTCAAAATACTAGAAATATTTGGCTTCAATATGGAGCCAATTTAGATGCTGGCTGGCAAGTAGCAGCAAATTTAGAATACTTCAAACATGATGCAGATCGAAGTCGTCTTACTGCATCAGATTTTCAATCGAATCTTGATAAAATATTTGGATCAGAGGCGTCGCTCTCTCCTTCTTATCTCGATGATAGAACAAACACAATCACTTATAATCTATATCTAAACAATGACACCTGGAAACTTGGGATCGATGGTTATACCAAGCATGATGTTGGTGTTGGAGCAGGTGCAGCTCAAACAATCGATCATGAGGGAAGCGATAGCTATGATCAATATTTAGTTTCGATATCCTACAATAATGATGACTCTGTTAAGGGTTGGCAATTTGAAACAAAATTTAGTTATTTTTATGCTAATAGCAGGTCAGATCTCAATGTCTTTCCTCCAGGAGCAGTTTTACCTGTTGGTAATGATGGTAACATTTTTACACCTCACAATGGCGAGGGCTGTTTAACAGCCAATATTCCAGACATAGGGTGTGTGACCACTTTTAGTGGCGGCTTCATTGGCAGTCCAAACCACAAATCAAGGTTGCCAAGTTTAGATGTTACAGCGCATTTTAGTGGCACAGAGGACAATCAAATACGAATTGGTATCGGAATTAAAACTGAAAAATTGACAGCCAGTGAAACCAAGAACTTCGGCCCCGGAGTGCTAGATTACGAAGCACTCAATGGAAACCCCAATCCAGTAATTGTAGACAATACCTTAACTGATGTAACAGGCACACGCTATATCTATATGGCAAACCAATCACGTAAAGTAACCTACCTTTCGCTACAAGATATCTGGAAAATAAACAATAACTGGACTTTGACCAGTGGTGTACGTTTTGATAACTATGAAGACATAGGAAACACAACAAACCCCAGGGTTGCTCTGGTTTGGAATACATCAGAAAAGCTGACTACTAAGTTTCTCTATGGAGAAGCATTTCGCGCGCCATCATTTAGTGAATTGTATGTAAAGAATAATCCAGTAATTCTAGGCAATAGTGACTTAAAGCCAGAAAAAATAAGAACTTCTGAGTTGTCATTTAATCATATGATGAATGAGAATTTTTATTCTAATTTCAATCTATATTATTACCAAACTAAAGATATGATAGAAGTCGTTACCAATTTAGAAGGTGTTAGCAGATCACAGAACAATAAAAACCTAACAGGCAAAGGGTTCGAACTTGAGCTTGGCTGGCAACCTTACGAAGTATTTAAACTATCCGCTAATTATGCCAACCAAAGTACCAAAAATAAGGTAGATAACAAACAAGTAGAATATGTACCGCAAAAGCAGTTCTACCTGGGTGCTCAATGGGATGTTAATTCCAATTGGAAGCTTTCGGGTCAACTGGAGTGGGTTATGGATAGAGAGCGATCTGCAGGTGACCTGCGAGATAATATTGGCGATTATAAACGAGTTAACCTGACATTAAGACGGTCTAACTGGAGTTGGGGAGATAATAAGAACTGGGAGTTTTCAGTATCGGCAAAAAACTTGTTTAATCAAGATATTTTTGAACCAACGGACGGGAGAATTCCTGGTGATTACCGCATGCATGGTCGCCGAGTCTACTTGGAGCTAGTCCTCAAATTGTGATTTAACTGTGGGGAAATATAATATGCACTTATTGCTTATTTTATTTCCTCAATAAACTAACGTAAATACCGAAACTAGCGGTGCCCTTCAGCTATTAGTCGCCAATGACTGCAATAAGGTATAAATCCTAAAGTTACCTATTGATCTGGTTAGGTCAGCTAACTGGCTAGCAGTTGACTTAAACAAACACTCATAATTTCAAAACCTTATTTCTGCAATGCGCACTTTTTTGACGTTAGCTTTTGGTGAGGAAAAACTACCAGTGTTCTTTTTTCTAAGGTCACTAGCTGGCCACAAAGCGGTCTAATTTATTAAAGGAATAAAATCTATTTTTATGTCAACTATCTTTCAGATAGCTGACATTCGCTGTATCTTTCTATCTCGCTAGCGCCCCATTGAACCATAGGTCCTCTAATTAGATGGAAAAATTAACAGCCCCACTACAATAGCTAAATTACGCCTAACATTGAGAGCGTCTATCGCTACTGATTTGTAACTGCAACCATTCCACAAAATATTGAACGGCATTAGAATAATGACTGCCTTGACGATAGTGCACATGATACTGCCCCCAGGGTAGTTGATATCGCCATTGAGGAAATGAGACTAACTTTTCTTGTTTAATTAAATCATCAGCCAAAAATCGATTACTTAATGCAACACCTTGCCCACCCAATGCTGCTTTAGTGGCTAGTAAGGCTAACCCAAAATGCTCCACTTTGGTGATTGCAGGACGTCTCAGTTGCTGCCTTTGCATCCATAATTGCCAATCCTCCCCATTTTCAGATGAGTATAAAGGTAACATTAAAATAGAAGCACTCTGATTGGCGTTAATTTTAGAACTAAGCGATGGCGCACACACTGGGAACCAATATTCGTCTCTTAATTTTGTAGATACAAAGTTATCGGGCGTAGGCCATGTGCCTATGACAATATCAAACTCTTGCGCGTCAAAATTTGCTGCCATAGATTCCATGGTTAGATAACATGAAATATCAGGAAATGATTGCTTAAAGGATGCTATTCTTGGGGCAAGCCATTCGGTGGCTATTGAGGTCTGGGCTATTATTTTTAAATGCGTTTCAGGCTCTTTAAGAATGTGATTACTCACTGTTTCTATACGCTGTAAACTGTCCCTGACGACAGAATTTAAATCATCACCTTCTTGTGTCAGGGAGATTCGTTTGCCTTGGCGTATTAAAAGTTTCTTATTAAAAAACTCTTCTAATAACTTCACTTGGTGGCTAACGGCACTTTGGGTGACACACAGCTCTTGTGCAGCTTTACTAAAGCTCAAATGACGAGCCGTGGTTGAAAAATATTGAATAGCCTTTAGCGGTGGAGATTTATTGATAGTAGACTACCTGTTATTAGTTAATCTAATGGTTACGTTAGTTTATATCATTTTACCTCATGTGCAGTATAGAGCAATAATCGAACTTATCCAATTTTTAGTTGCTGTTTTAGACAGTCGCAATAAAGCTTTAAAGTAGGTATATCATGATTATTTGTGAAACGAACAGGTTACGTATTAGACATTTTTCGGAAAAAGATGCTGAGTTTATTATTCAGCTATTGAATGAACCATCTTTCATCGCTGGCATAGGCGACAAAGAGGTACGCACTAGTGAAGATGCGATTAAATATTTAAACGACGGCCCAATTGCAACTTACAAACAATTTGGTTTTGGCTTGTATTTGGTGGAGTTAAAGGAAATAGGAGAGCCTATTGGAATGTGCGGCCTACTTAAAAGAGAAAACTTAGAAGATGCCGACTTAGGTTATTCCTTTTTAAAGCAACATTGGTCTATGGGTTATGCCAAGGAAGCTGCACAGGTGGTTCTTGTAAATGCAAATAAGGACTTCAGTTTGAGTAGAGTGGTTGCAATCACTAAAGTCGATAATCTGCGCTCCTCTGGTTTGCTAGATAAGCTAGGTTTTAGCTTCGAAGGTATGATCGAAATGTACGGCGAAAATAATAAATTATTTGGGATTAATTTCTAGCGAAGCTTTGATTAAATATCTTAAAATCCAAAGAGGGATGGAGCCCCCCTTTTCCCATATATTTTTTAATTAAATATTCGTGTGATATTACTGAGAAGTATTCATAACCTTATTTAGTTGGCTTTTTTCTCTAAATAACACTTCTACTGGCATTGTAATTGGTATTTACGACTTCGGTTCCTTATTCGCCAGCTTTTTAAAGTCGACCATACGTCGAGTTAATTGCTCATATGCTATTTGTTGAACTTTATTTAAACGGCTAATTTGCAACTCCTTGCTTTGAAATGGCAGACGCTCATCATAAAATTTTAATTCTAATTTTTTATCTTTATGCTGCTTTTTAACCAAGCTATATTGTTTATTTCTCACCATCACTTCAATATTATGGTTTTTAGTATGGTGCCAAATATGGACAGACTCTTTTTTTCGTCCAGGCTGACCAAGTAATGTGGGTAGAAAACTCGTACCGTCATTGGAGTATTTCTTTGGAAAAGGCGTGCCTGATACGTCCAGCATTGTTGGCAGAAAATCTGAAAATTCAATTAATTCATCTGAAACAAGACCATTTTTAATTTTTCCTGGCCATGAAACTATCATGGGTACTCTAACACCTGCATCTTCCATCATGCCTTTAGCACCTTTTACCGTAATGCCATTCCATTGGCTTTGAATTGGCCAGTCGGTGCCATTGTCGCCAATAACCATTAATAAGGTATTTTCTCTAAGGCCTAACCGGTCAATTGTACCAGTTATTTTCCCCACGATTTTATCCATATAGGTCACCATATCAGCAAAATTTTTCTGCTGATAACTCCTATCACCATCACCTCTATATTTTAACGCCCCCCATTTTCTTGCATCCCACCCTTTTGAATCAGGGGTAGGCTCAAAGGGCGCATGGGTTAAAATCATGGGGTAATAGGCCAAAAAGGGTGCATTTTTATTTTTCTCGATGAAACCGACTAAATAATCAGCCATAACATCTGGCCCATATTCACCTTGGTTAAAATATTCCATTTTCCCATTGCGCTGTAACTCAGGGTTTGGATAACGACTATCATGCTTATGTTTTAGCTCAGGCCTTGTAGTACCGGAGTTTTTCGTTGTATGTTGCCATAACAAGGATTCATCGAAGCCAAAATGCTGAGGCCCATCATGCTCAGTGCCTAATTGCCACTTACCTGCAATGGCGGTTTTATAACCCGCTTTTTGCAACAGGTTAGCAAACGTCGTTTCTGTTCGCGCGAGCTTACCAAACTTAATATAATTACGAATATTAGAATCACCCGTCATTAATTTAACTCTTGATGGTGTACACAGAGGCTGCGAAAAAGCGTGGGTAAAACGGACGCCTTGTTCTGCCAGTTGGTCAAGGTTTGGCGTCTGATATGATTGACCACCATTGGCGGTGATAGTTTCATAACCTATATCGTCAATCATAATCAGCACAATATTCGGCTGGGCTTGAGTGACTGGCGTAGCAAAGGTGTAATTTATACCAGCTAACGCTAATAAGGCGCAGGTAAAGAATCTTGTTATTTTGTTATTCATTTTAACTCTTTGCTCTTCTGAACCAGCAAGAATGGACGTTTTTCACTTTGAATTACTCTTTATCTGTTCGAAAATTAACTCTTATTATCATAAATTTAACTTAAGAAAGAATCACAATTATTTATGAATTTCTCCTCTTTAGTTCAGTACAGAAACTAACTTAGCTTTCAGCTTAAAAGTATGTAACTAAAACCCAGTAAAATTAATTTAGTCGTACAAATGACAGGTACAAAACGTGATTTATTGAAGAGCTTTCTTTTCTTAGGCGTTGATATACTGAGACTTAGGGCAACTAATTTAAACAAGGTGATATTCCCTCATCCGTTCCAGCTTATAATACCCTTCGCAATCAAAACTACTAAATATTAAGATTCTTTATAGGCCTTTAAAAATAAGGCTAATAGAAAGGTACAAAAATACTTTACCCCCGTATTACTATACGGGGGTATTAAATGTAAAAGATATAGCCGATGATTTTTATCATTTATTTAAGGCAGAAAACATTTATACAAATAGGTGCTGATATGACTCACATATCCTCTTTAAACCACACAACGTTCCCATTTCCATGTTTTTTTGCTTGATACATGGCCTTGTCAGCGTTACCTAATAATTTAGATTCAATATGGTAAGGGGCATTACTAGAAGCTATCCCAATGCTTACACTCAAGCAGACTTTTTGAGTATCTATGTCTATCGGCCTTTCAATGTCTTTTATTATGCGTTCAGCAATTAAATGTACGCTGTCATTGCTATCCGCACCTTCTATTAATATAACAAACTCATCACCTCCAACCCTGGCAATCAAGTCATATTCTCTAATATGAGGAAGGACTCTTTGTCCTATTTTGATTAAAACTTTGTCTCCTGCTTCGTGGCCGAAAGTGTCATTAATTACTTTAAAACCATCTAAATCTAAATAAAGAATGAATAGTTCTTGCTTACTTACTTCACTCCTTTTGTTTCTCGCCTTAATCCTGTTTATAGCATTAAAAAGCGCTTTTCTATTCGCAAGTCCGGTTAAGCTATCGTGCGTTGCTTCGAACTCGAGTGTTTTTTGTAATCGTTCATTTTCTTTAATCTCGATTTGTAATGTTTTAATATTACGCTCCAAGTTAACTTGAGCTTCCTTCCTGCTCTTAACTTCAACTTCTAACTTTTCTTTTTCTAATTTCAATTCGGAAGTTCTTTCCATAACAAGTAACCCGAGTTTATCTCTATGGGAATTCAATTCCTCGTTAGCTAACTTTAGTTTTTGTTGCTTACTAAATGCATCTAAGGCTGAAGAAATCACATGACTTAAGGCTAAGAGAACCTCAACAACCGAGCAAGAATACTCAGAAGAATTGCGATAGGATTGGATTACGAAAGCACCTAATGCCTGACCTTTATTTGTTAACGGGAAGCACAACCATTGTTCTGGTACGGTACCTATTAAGTTTATATCACCGTTATTTTGCATTTCAACAATGTCGCTATTAATAAAGTTACAAGGCTTATTAGTTTTCAAGGCAAAATTGGTTAACGTGGACTTTAAATCATCAATTTTTAGTTGGTTTAATTCATCTTTAGTAAAACTATCTTTTGTATCAGTGAAGTAAGGAAATGAAATATTATTATCAGTATCTTTCAATACAATATAGAAATTGTCTGCATAGGCGATATTACGGAGAATAGAGTGAATATTTTCTAGAAATATTTTTGTCGAGCAACAGCTAGTTAAACAAGATAAGATTTCATTTACATTAGTCATAATATCTACGTTAGCTGCTTTTATGTTTTCTTTTTGACCTTTCGCCATTACTTTACCACCAACAGGAATTAAACTTACAATATGAATATAGCTGTTAAGCTATATACCGGAAACTTATTGATATAAATTTAAAAGATGAAATATCCCAAATACTATTTTCAATAAGTGTTTTTTAACTCATAGTTTTTGTTATTTATGTTGGCGTTGCTTTCACCATTTAATAATTAAGGTACATATAAGTCATTAATACCAATATTAATTGAAGTCGAAATTTGAGCGATGACGGCTAAATCAAAAAGATTGTTAATTTGCTATATCTCTCATCAAGTTTGACTCTACACAATCACTCCAATCATCGAGCAATTCGTTAAATTCTTTTAAGTCATCGACGGACGCGGTGTGATTGATAGCCTTTTCAGATAGGATTTTTATACGCTCATGTTCATCAGAAGTCATCATTAACATTCCTTACAGTTGCCTATTTAATTATGGTCAATAAACGAACAAAGTCAAAAGTGTTATAAGGTCTATTCCCGATCATAACAAGAAGATTTTGCAGGGCGTTCGACTTCCTCAATGCCAATCAAGTCATGTATTAAGGCATACATTTGCCTGTCATTTATGATGAATGCCGGTGATTTTTAGATGCACAAAGAACGTTGGGTCATGCAAGTATCAACGATACAATAAAATATTCACAATTTGGCAATACACATTTAGAAGATGTAATTAGGTTTAATTATCCTTCACACAAATAATAGGCAAGTAAATGCCACATATAGGGCATTAACATCAGCAGTTTTTAGATCGTATATTGAATTCTCTTATTGTCTAATGTGACATTAAAACAACGGTTGATTCTACATTTAATTGGCGTATTCTAAATAGACCTATATTTATTATTTTGGAAACGTCATCTTGAAAAAATTTGCGCAAGGTATTTTTTTACTATATCTACTTATGAGCTTATCTGGCTGTATTGCCGCTACGGTTGTATCTGCCGCAGTAGATGTGACTACAACGGTTGTGGGTGGAGCTATCGACGTTGTCGACGCAGTTACTCCAGATATTATTGATGACGATGATGAACAAGTAGCAAATGATGAGCCAGCAGAAGACGATAGTATCAACAAGGGTGAAAATTAAACGGCTTGGGTTGATAACCATATCGGTCGATTACAGTTACCCATTATTAACTCGATGATATTAGTGTATTAGGTCAAATTTCCTCGTATTCCTGAATACGTCATTTTGCCATTAACTTAACGAAGCGGCCTATTAGCTTCAATGTAAGATCAATAAAGTCGGACAAGCTGACGTTAGAAAAATAAGCGACAATACCTTCAATGCGTTCTGATAAGTATTTATTCTTTTTTACAAATATTTCTGGAGAATAAATACTGGGGTAATGCTAACTATTGCCACATAGTTGACCTAATTTAGTCTTAAACTCGCCATATTTAAAGCTCCTTTAGACGGACATCAAAGCTTCAACCAAACCATAAACCCCTGTTTTACAGTGACTTTTACTAATACCCACTATCATCAAGAATAGCTAATATTAGTTAGTTAAAAAAATTATCATATTTGGAAATGATCAACCAATGTTCCCATTTGTTGAGCCTGCCCCTGTAATTCGGATGCATCCTCAATCCCCTTTTCGGCTTCGATAAGAAAAAGCGCGGACACTTCATTAATTGAGTTGGTATTACGATTAATTTCTTCTGTTACCGCTGTTTGTTCTTCTGCTGCCGTAGCAATTTGAGTTGCCATATCAGATATGTTTCTTATAGCATTGGTTATGTTAGCAAAACTCTCCGTTGCCCTTTCTGCATCTGAGACACTGGTAGTTGCTAAGTCATGGCACCCTCCCATAGTATTTACTGCTGACTGTGTACTTGATTGCAATACAGAAATCATTGATGTTATTTCTTGAGTAGAACTATGAGTGCGTTGTGACAGGACTCTAACTTCATCAGCAACTACCGCAAAACCTCGGCCTTGTTCGCCAGCCCTAGCAGCTTCTATAGCCGCATTTAAGGCCAGCAGATTTGTTTGTTCTGCAATACTACTGATAGTTTGTACAATACCACTGATTTGTTGGCTATTACGGTCTAATTCTGAAATTATTTCTGATGCATTTGATACCTGTTGCGCTAGTTCGGTAATCGACTGCTGACAAGTATTGGCGATCTCTCCCCCTTCTTCACTTGCTTGGACCGTCTCGTTAGATGCAAACGCAGTTTGCTCTGCATTGTTAGCAATCTCTTGAGTTGCAGCTGCCATTTGAGTAACCGCAGTAGCGACTTGCCCTACTTCATTTTGCTGTTCGTTTGCTTGTCCTGTACGTATTTGAGCTGAATTACTGGCATCAGTAGACTGCGCAGTTAAAGTATTTGTTACTTGGTTTATTTGGGTAAATGTTTCGTTTAGGCGCTTTAAAAAATTATTAACTTGTTCGATAAGTAAGGAGGGATTACCTGAATTATCTATTTGGCAAGATAAATCACCTTTAGCAGCCTTTTCAACAGCACCTATTACTAAATTGGATTCAACAAATTGTTTGTTACCCTCATAAATGTAATAAGTAGACACAACAAGAGCTAAAACAGCAAAAAATACATGGTAAACAAACGGTGCTAATATTCCCCATCCCGTCTGTTCTCCCCAAGAAAACATGTTGATAGGTTGCCCCCATAATTCTAGACCAATACTTTGACAATAAGTAAAAAGGATGTGATGCACGACGACTGTCCCGACAAAAACTAACAAAGGAATAATATCGCGGTACCGTATTAAAAGAGTAAAACCTACGAAGAATAAAAAGTGCCCCTCACCCAAACCATTAGATTGTTGCACGGTTATGGCAAGTAACCCCGTAAGCGCCGTTGCCATTATTACTCGGCACATTGCGGTACCAGGAATAGCTTTGTAGGCAATAATACAGACGATTGATATTATCAAGCCACCTGTGATCCCCAACATAAAGTAGTCGTACTGAAAAGAAGTAATAAATGCAACGCTAATCGAAAAAACAATCACTGATAATAACAATATCTTGTCAGTGATTTTAAAGTCATCTTCAAATTTTTCTTTTAACTCTTCAGACATATTATTGTCATAATATGCAAATAATGTTTTGAACATTTTACTCTCCTGCTAAATTTTAGTTAACTGCTTAAACCAACACCGCGTTTCAAATAATAGGGCTTAATAATTTAAGGCGAATAATTCTTTTTGCAAAGTTTCAACAGAAAAACTATTGGGGTTATAAATTTTAACTAACTTCCAATCACTTGCTTTTCGCTGTAATAAATAGGTTTTACCTAAATGCGCTATTTGATTACCTTCCTGCTTTATGTTTAAGCCAAATTGGTTAGAAACTTCACTCAATTCATCTGTTGGAATATGTAAACCGATAAATGAAGTGTGGAACTGTTTAGCAAAGCTTGATGCATTGACAGAGTTACTGTTGGCGTCTATATCAACAAAAACTACTTGAGGCCATAGAGAGGCGTTTTTTTGTGAATCAAATAACTGTCTTAGTATCGATAGAGTCATCGGGCAGACATTACTACAACCGCGAAAACCAAAAAAAATCAATGCGTGTTCATTACCTTTTGGGTCCAAAAAGGAAGTATCTAGTTTTTTATTTAGTGTCAATGGTATGAACGGAATGCTAAAAATGTAAATAATCAACAAAAACCATAAGGCAAAACCTATTGAAACTTTATATTTGTTCTTATTGAGCATTTGTCCCTTTCAAATAATAATCAAAATCAACAAAATCGATATAGCCATAGATAACATAAAATTAGCAGAAATTTTTTTATTAGCAATTACATAGAACGTCTTCTTAACAAAATACCTAGAAGCCTTTAGATTAAAAGACCACCATTTTAAGTGGGTAGTGTAAATGTGACGTTATAATCAGTGGACGGCTCAGAAAGATATATGTATGACAATCTTTTCAAAGATGTAGAAACTTTCATGACAATGAAAGCTATATTGAATTGTACTCGCCCTCAAACGGTCTTGAATTTTTTATATATAATAAATGGACGTTCCTAGTTCTTTTTTCGCTTCATACATAGCCTCATCTGCCAATTGTATTAACGTGTGAGCATCTCCATTGTTATGTGAATAAACAGAAACTCCAATACTAGCTTTAACAGGTATCAAATGTGATTGAACCTTGAAAGGTGACTTAAATTCTTCTTGTAATTTATCTGCCATTATTTTTATAGAAGAGCGCTCTTCAACATTATTAATTACAATCAGAAACTCGTCTCCTCCCATTCGAGTAACTATATCTGACCCTCTAATACAATGTTTTAGTCTATTAGCCGTACCGACTAAAATTTCATCTCCAACACTATGTCCATACGAATCATTTATCAGTTTGAAATGATCAATATCAATAAAGAAAAATGCGATGAATGTATTTTTTAACTTTGCCTTTTTAAATGCTTGCTCTAATTTATTCTCAAGCGTTCTTCTATTAGGAAGTTTCGTTAAAGGATCTAAATTTGCTAACTCCAATGCAGCTAACTCTTTTTGTTTTCGTCTTGAAATATCTCTTACTATTGCTAACAAGTAAGATGTTTGATTATATTCAATGAAGCTAATACTCGCTTCAATTGGTATATTAGTGCCATCTTTTCTTGTATGTGTGGATTCAAGTACGAGGTTTCTTTGACGTTCAATTTGTTTACTATGCTCATTCCATCTGTCTTTGATATCAAACTTTGAGTTTAGATCTGAAACTGATAACTTTAGTAATTCGTCCTTGCTATAACCTAACCTTTGATACGCCAATTGATTGCAATTTAAAATATGACCATATTCAGGCTCAACGACATAAATGGCGTCATTAGATTTATCAACTAAATGATTAAGCAGTATTTCTGCTGTGTCTGACTTTCTGATAGTGGTTAAGTCTATTAACTGGGAGATATATCTTTTTATTAATTTGTCATTACCTGTTTGCGCAACAATATTTAGTTGAACAAAAATAGTATGGCCGAGTTTGTGTTTATATCTTTTTTCTAATTGGATAGGTTTATCGGGGTTCTGAGTTAATCTATTTCTTATTGCTTTATTAACATTGATATCATCAACGTGAGTGATAGTAACTTCATTAGAATATATTTCATTACCTTCATAACCAAGCATTCTTTTTAAGGCTGGATTAACATATTCAAGTTTGCCATCAGGAAAAGACAAGGCAATTGGCACAGGTGTGATTTCAAATAAACGATAGATAAATTCTTCTATTGGGAGATTATCTTCTTTCATAACCACTCATACCATTTCTTCTCTAACGATTATCCATAATCAAAATAAATTATTACAAATTATTATAGTCTATTATATTTAATACATTGAAAGATTCATCGGGTAGGCTGAGGACTATTAATAGAGGTAGCACAAATAAAAGCTTTGAGACTAAACACCAACACGACTTAATCAAGGGAAGTTTTATTAATCAGCAACGGCTGAAAGTCTTGAAATGAATAAAATGATAACGGCCTAATAAATAGGCCGTTTGTGTCTTAAAAAGACAAAGTATAATTGTAATCATGGTGATTCAATAGATAATTCTAACCAAAAAGTTTCATCAGTAGAGCTCCTAAAACCCCGCCAATAAGAAAAACAGGAGCTTGAGCAAAAAATGAAAAATGCATTACCTGCTCAAAATCTTCTTCAAGGGGAATAATACTCGCCATCGTTTGCTCAAAAACGGCACATAAGCTCAAAACGGTTTCTTTTGATGCTACGCCATGTCGTTCTACCCGTTGAATGGTTCTCAGGCTTAAGCCACAAGCATCCGCCAAATGTTGTTGTGTCCATCCTTTGGATTGGCGTAACGATTTTATTTTTTCTGCATTTATATTCAAAGGGAAACCTTACTACTGAAAAAATGTTGTTGTCAAAAGTGAAGCGGCAAAACCAACGACAAAGGTGCTGAGGAATATAAAAAACATCGCTTGTTGCCTTTTTAACTGTATTCCAAATGGCCCTTTAATCGTTAAATGTTTTTCTTCTTTGCCAATTAATTCTAGATCTTGATGAAAACTAACCATGACGCTTTGTTCAATATAAGATTTACGCTGAATCGTTACTCTGAAACCCTTTCCCCAAAGAGTAAAATTATGTAGTGATGTAAAAGAAGCCAACTTAAAGCCAAAAGTGTTTTTATCTGAGACAACTTGGTCATCTACATAAATAATTTGTCTGCTACAAGTATCATTTATATAAACGACTATTTCGTGACCTTCATAGTTAAAGAAAAACCAGTTACCTGCCCTAAGAGTGTCATCATTAACATCTTGAACCTTTTTTTTAGGTATGTTCATCATCATAATTTCCTTTTTGTGTTCCGTTAATTTCAAGAACAATTAAAGCAATAATATCATACTAAAACGACGCCAGTTTTGTGACTGTCCCCCTAAATGTCATATGACAATAATGATGTCGCATCTTAACCATTTGAAACTAAAGTTTAATTTAAATAAACGAACCTCACCTATTTACGTATCACTATATCAAACTCATACAATTTACTTTAGGAAACTGACATATAGTTTGAATAGTCAATCTCTATGATGAGTAACAATGAGGCGGTATTTTTACATTTTACTTATGATTGCAGCTGTTTTAACTAACTATTTATTCAACAATTCTATAATAATTAAAAGTTAAGGTTAATGGAAAAGACAAAGCCTTATTTCCTTTCGACTTTTAATGCAGGTATAAAAAAACCACCTTCAGGTGGTTTAAATTAAAAATAGATATTACCGGCTAAAACCGAGACTTGTAGCTCGATAAGGGTCGAGGAATGAAGTAATAATCACTGTTTATTGTGTATTTAAAATTAGTTATGCTTTAAAGGTTTCGTACCTGGTAGCCAGCCCATCATTGCCCCAGCTACAGATATTAATAAAGATAAAAGAAAAATAATACCCGTATAACTTTCCCCAAATGCTTCACCTGCCGCCCTTCCTGCAACCTCGGCATTAGCAGGGTCATTCGCTCCTGCAATACCACCAGCGATCATACCACCTAATAATAAAGCCCCCATAGAAATAGCTAAAAACCAAAGCAGACCAAACCCTATTTTTCTCATCTTTTTTCCTTGATGTATTAAACAACATTACGCCGAAATAACGGACAAGTTATAGTTGACTGAAATATGAAGTAAAGCAGAGCTGAGTACGTGCTAAGCAGAGCTGCTTTAAGTTATTAGAATAAGATTTTATTCAACTGCACTTTCAAGATTATTATGATTGATATCGCGCTTCAAAACCAAAACGACAAGGTAAATTAAAGCTAAAGGAGGGATAAATGATAATAAAGCCCCGATCAAGCTTGTTAATTTAGGGTTTGTAGTTTTTCGTTTACCTAAGTAAAAACTTATAACACTAACAATAATAATAAAAACAAATACGATTTCCCCGTACAGTGTTGCATTGATATTCATGCGCAATTCTCCTTTTGCATATAACGCCTCAATTATGGGCGTTGTAATAGTTAGCTAAATGTGTAATTAAGAGAAACGCTGCCAACTTATGCGAATCTCGTTGATTTACTCGTTATATATGTATTGGTAATAAACACTGAAATGACCTTGATACAATAGCTTGTTCTGTGGAATTAACAGACTTAAACTCGATGTCACTTTACTTTAAACCATGTATTTGAGTCGTTTATAAAAATTGATTAAGCCAAAACAAAATCAAAAATTATAATACCTAGAAAGAGTTGAGCGATATGCACTAAATCCATTTAGGCGAAAACGGTGTATCAAAAAATACAAAATATTTTATACGACTAAAGTTACCACAAGAACTAATTAAAACAAGAAAAAAATCTTCGGACTATATACCTTGTTAGGCTGACTTATTTTTCCATTGAGCTTTTTTCACTTTTTAGTTCTGTCATTTACTAAGTATTTACGCCTATTAACCGGGATAAAATATTGTTGAAATGTTAAACAGTGTGAAACAACCAAGTGTATTTTGTTCGTTTGAATGCCTTTAGGAAAAGGTTAATCAATACTGTTCTGTTTTTCTATTAACTCTGCCCTTTGAGAATAATTAGGGATACTGATCCAAAGTACGAAGTAAAAAATAAAACCAATCCCCATAAGGCCTAAAACAAGAAATACAAAGCGTAAGCGTCCCCTACTAATACCGAAATGATCAGCCATGCCTGATAATGTACCTGAAACTACTCCATGTTTACTTTTACTTAAAACTTTACTATTTTGTTTCATCTAGATTCTCTATAGGTCAAACGTTTATTAAACGTTGAAAAAGTGTTGGCTTAAGTGTGCGATGAACAAGCGCTAACCAACAATTTAGCGTTCGTTTGAGTAACTTTTATATTTTGATATCGAATGTTTGTATTTCAGTTTTTCCGATCATCTTACTATTTTCATTACTCGTTTCTTGATGAATAGCAATAAAGTACTGTACTGGTCGTTGAATTTTTGGCAAACGTTCTGTTAAAAGTTTCTGTGTTTTATCTAAGGGCGTAGTCAAACGTACGATCATTTCACCAGATGAATTCGTTAGTCGACAGGGATCAGTAGTCCCGAAAAACGACGAAATTGATATCCCCTCTTCAACAGTTAGAAACTGAACAGAGCATGTATAAATATCACTTCCTTCATTGAATTGATTAATCACATAATTAAACTTTACATCTAATTTATAAATGCCTTGATTAGGCTTTATAATTTCTTCAATATTTAAGTTTGATACTGTCGCAGAGCTTATTTCGCGCTCCTCTTGATTTGTTGTGCAGCCAACCAAAAGCAGAACAAATGTGAAAACTCCAAGTTTTCTCATGTATCTTCCTTAAAAACAGTACAAATTATTATTGGTATACTCTAGTGATATAAACTCAAGAGTACCTACTTTAACTTAGAATAATATCAAACAATTAATAATAGATGAAGGTGCTGTATTACCGAGGTTAATATAATCAGTGGAGAAGGTTTATTTACCTTTGAAGAGCATGAAGTTTTCTTGATTTTATAAGGGTAATAATTTCTATATTATTACCCTTTTTAACTAACATTTGATAATAGTTCAGATCTTTGAATCATCAAATATTATATTAATGCAACCTTTCTACATCTTGGAATTACCATTATCCCAATTAAGATTACAAGCCCAAATGAACCACCACTATTAGTGGTCATTGAATTTTCTTCCTGTGCTACTTCTGAATACAATGGCCCAGAATAACTACCTTGATAATCAGCAGCCATGACTTCTGCTAGCCAGTTAAGTTCTTTACTCACCCTCGTATAATTATCAAATTCATTATATTTCCTAGAGCCAAATGAACTAACACCCGCAACATAACGACCATTATCTGTTTCAATAAAAACAGGTCCACCGCTATCACCGCCAGCACCAACCCCCTCTAAAGGTAAACTATTGCCTTCATCAGGAGCGTCGAAACGAAACCTCAATTGGTAATCATTTACTTCTTCAACTATATTATCAGCACCTCGTAGATCGCATGGGAAACAGCGGTCATAAATTCCCTGTACACCATCAGCTACAACACCATAGCCGGCCAATTTCATTTGTTGACCAAGCTCGTCCTCTTTTTCGTATATAGCCGTAGGTAAAATGCTTAAACTTGGCTCGATTAACTCAATTAAAGCGATGTCATGCTTCAGTGTGCCCTCTTGAGTATGGTCTGGGTGAGAGTAAACGGCCTGAATAGTAATATCCTGATCTAAAAGAGTGATTTTATCTCCAGCTTTACTTCCTTCTGCATTGCTTGGGTAAACACAATGTGCAGCCGTCATAATCCAACGGGGAGCAATGAGTGTAGCCGTGCAACCGGGGATGACAATAGTTGATTGATAATCTTGAATATCCAATAAATATTCCGCAGGGTCTACATCATGGCGCATAACGATGGACCACACATTACTCGATTGTAAGAGCAGTAAAAAAAAGACACTCATAGTTATTATTTGTCGATAGTTTTTTGTTAAATAAAGCACTTTATTCTCTTTTTATTGTTGTAAAAGTTTAGCTAACGAGTAGCGAATGGTGTTAATGACTCTTCAAACTATGCTTCATTAGTGATGAAAAATAACAACTAAATTATCTTGATATCCTAATAAAAACTTATTTATAGACATCACTGTCAACAACAACTAAAAGCTTAAATGGGTAAGTTAATACTGATTAAATGAATATTAGCCACGACATAATTTTTGAGTAATTATCGCTATTTTATTGAACCTATTTAACAAACTCGACCATGCCTAGAAGGCTGTACTAATTAAAGTAACTAATATTCAGTTAGTTATAATAATTGCTGTTTTTTAAATTGAGTTGGGGTTACGCCGGTTAGTTTTTTAAAAGCTTGATTAAATGTGCTTTTAGCATTAAACCCCGAGTCCATGGCTACGGTCATAACACTCTTTTGAGGCTCAGCGGTTAGCAGAACTTTCGCATATTCAATACGATAGTTTGCAATCAATTCGTAGAAATTAATTGATCTATATTGGTTTATTGCTTGAGATAAATATTGCATCGGAGTATTAATTTCAGACGCAAGCTTTTCAATATTTAGTTCGCTATCTAAAAAAAGTTTTTCTTGTGCCATAATCTGATCGACCAAAGTCAAAATTGCTTGAGCCTGATATTCAGATAAAGCGGATTTTTCATATTTATCACAAATATCGACTAGTTGAACGACGGTTCTTTGTGGTGGTTTTTTACAATATAACGCAGTAAAAATTGTCAGGCTGAAAAGGACAATTATATCGACAAGACTTGAAACCATATCAAATTTATCCGTTGATAAACTAATTTCCTCCCAAGGAATTTCAATGACACCTGAGATCATGTTAATAAGTAATAATAACCATAATAATGTCATTGAAAAACACACCCCCTTTAACCATTGATAGGTGTTTTCTTCGTAACCTATGGCATAGAGTGAACCACAGGAAAACTTATAGATCATTCGAATAAAATGAAGACTGCTCGTCACAACAAACAATAAGACAAAGGCCTTAACTCCCACTGACAACAATAACGGCTGCTCTTCTGCAGGAAGTTGCGTGATAGCATGGGGGTAGATTAAATAGGGGGCGATAATGATAAAACCGATAACGAATAAAAGCAGCGTTCTTCTATCAAACAACGACTCTCTTTGCATTCGCAATGTTGATTGGGTAAAACCTGTCATCAAAGGTCCGATTAATAAGATAGTCGGCAGTAATACAACATAAAGCCGAAAAGCAATATTGATATTAATAATTAAAAACGAAAATGCGACAAGTTTAAAAGTAAGAAAAAGTAGCAGAAAAAAGCTCATTTTATTGCGAGACGGCAACCATTTTAGTCCGATATTAATAAGTGCGATTAAGGTAATAAGCAAAATAATGGAAGATAAGTCTAAAGCCAGTTCTAAAAAGTCAATCCAATTTGTCATAACAGCTTGATGTCTCAGTTATGTGAAAGCGCAATAAAAAACTAGTTTACCGTACTCGAAACTGACAGTAAATTGCCCAGTTTGATCTTAGTTAATCATGGTGTCGAGCGTAACAACTTATTCGTGATGTTGTTGGCCTTTCATTTCTATATCGCAAGAATTTTTAATGATTTTGTAACCCCTGTGCTTGCTTTGAAAGCGTTGCTAAAATCATTTAACTTCTGTTAATACCAAAGAGCTGACAATATTACGTTTTTTCATCTCGCATACGTAATATTCGTATAATCCGCCCATAAGCGACGTCAGTAAGTGTTAAGGTGTTATCACCAACCGTATTCACAAATTGGATAACAACCGTATCAATATCTTTGTGATAGCGCGCTATACTGTAATATCCTAGCACCCAACCTGTATGTTCATATTCATAAATTGCCCCGTATATTTCTTGTTCTTTATCAGTAAATAAGGTGCCGTCATTTAAAGCTCTCAGAAATATGCCTACATCCTCAGCGCTCGCAATATAACCTTGATCGAGTTCTTTAAAGTCAGCGTCATATCCCACGTAATAACCGCTCATAAGTTCTTCGTCATCAATATCATTTATAGAGAAAAAAGTTCGTTTCAAACCAAGGGGCGCTAAGATATTCTCTTTAATATATTGTCTATGATCATAACCAAGTACCTTAGTCATTATTTTGGCGAGTAACAGATAATTGGTATTAGAGTAGCCGTAATCACTGTCTGGTTTAAAGTCTGCGGGGGTATCTAGAACTGATCTCAAATTCCTATCACCGCCAATAGTTCGCTCAGACCAAGAGAAATCATCATGATCTGTATAATTGGGTATACCACTGCGATGCTGCACCATCATTCTTAATGTAATCTGTTCTGCATACTCAATGCGTCCTGCCAGTGAAGGTAAATAATCGCTAAGTGTTTTGTCTAGAGATATACGCTCCCTCGCCACAAGCTTGGCTACTGCTGACGCATTGTATAATTTTCCTATGCTGGCAATCTTGAATAGTGCATTTGGCTGTGCAGCAATTTTTTTATCTCGGTTATGCCAACCACTGGCATATAACTCAGCTTTTTGTCCTTTCTTTTGGATATAAACAATTATACCGTCTAATCCCTGCTTAACGGTATCATCAACCTGCTGTTGAACTGTAGAAGGTAGAGGAGCAAAATAATAAATTCCAGCCTTCCACGGCGCGAATGTATATATGCTGGCGACAGTTACAATCGCAGCAATCATACGCATTAGAAGTTTTTTGCTATTTTTCATTTTACTCGTTTTTGATAATAAAACTAAGAGAATATTAACTTATTGTGTTCACTTCATAGTAGCGCAAAAAGCACTGAAGACAAAAAGTGTAAACCACACCTTTGAGAACTTAAATTCAACAGAACTTAAATTCAACAGAACTTATTGACGATAAACAATTTATACCTGAGCACAAGACAATGGCTATAAACTAGATAATAGTTTTGATCGTGTCGCCGGTGCTTATGTAACCTATCGTTTTAAATATAAATGTTGTGCAGAGTATTATGGCTGAGTCATCTTAGCCACTAACTTATATATTCCAACTGAAGCTCATTCCGAAAATATTTAAGTATTGACTTAATGGCATATGACGAATGCTTAATAAGGGAAATTCGGCTAACTAACGAGGTAAATTTTCTACGTTGAAAACAGAAGTAATAACGGAGTTCATTTCACTAAACCATGGATTATAAGTCAGCCGTGCATGAAGCTTACCTTCTTCTTTATAGCCGAATGCAGAGTACCAGAGGTTTCTGCCGCGAGCACAAGCCGCACCCAGGCGAGATTTAGGACTTTCATCACATATTCTATAATTAGCATTAATGCCGTAGTGAGTATTGCTCGGTGCATAAAGAACACTCATATGAGAAAAATTACTGATCCTCTTTTGGGGTAAGTAATCATCAAGAACCATAATTCTTTGATCGTCACTTTGAGTTTTATTACCAAACCAAAGTAAACGACTGCTAGGATGTGTAAACCTTTCTTCGAATAGTGCTAATACTTGACGGGTATCTATGACATTATCTTTTTCACTTACCACCATAAAAGTAGGACGTTCAAATGACTTTATTGCTAAATTATCGGTTACTTGCTGACTACTAACGCTAAATTGAACCGCAGCATTATTTGGAACAATACTATATTTTGCAAAATTGTCTGCCTTCTTCGTTTTATGAAATGGCCATGGATTTAAAAAGTCTAAAAAATAGGATAACTTGCTAACTCCAGAGCGATGGCGAAATGCAGGTGAAAATAAAACTAAACCCTTAATACTTTGATCATGAATGGCTAAAGTCGTCACCAAATTTGCTCCAGTGGAAAACCCTCCTAAATACAAATGGTCCACTTCTTTTTTAAACATGGCAACTTGATGTTCAAGAAGAGTTTCCCATTCCTGTATTGAAGTCGATATAAGGTTTGCCGGTTTAGAGCCATGTCCGGGTAAAAGTATGGCTCTAACGTGAAAACCTTGTTTAGATAGTTGCTCTGCAATATCAATAAACGAATACGGCGAATCACCAAGGCCATGAACTAATAAGATGCCACGTCTTAGTTCTCCTTTATTCTTCGCCTTTATCTCAAACGGTATATTGGCCATTAGCTCTTGGGCTTTGTTATCGGTGACAAACTCACGGTTTTGGGAAAGCCATTGTTTCGTCGATTGAATATATGTTTCGAAGTTAGGAGAGTCGGTTGGTAATTTGCTTGATGACGCTTTGTAAATGGCATTATCTGGAGGAGAAAATGATACGAGTAAATACCCTATTCCTATAACAGAGATAGCTAAAATAATGGCAATGAGCAGGAGTACTTTTTTCATTTGTTTATTGGTTGGTTAATTATTAAGAGATTCAAAAATATTATCATGAATATAATATTAACTGAGTAACTTATCATCTCTAATTTCGTCGTTGTGATAGTTTGCTTTATTTAAAGCATATTCTCTTTTATTGATTAAAATGACTTGCAGAGAAAATAAGATCTAATGTCTTTTATAGAATAGTCGTTCGTTGTTGGCAAGGGCACGGCTTATAAAAATCAGTGACCTCCTCCAGTTAC
>Ga0209291_1001278_pt1 | contig 22645 bp, 18 predicted proteins | sample GOMGulsemesocosm_FD_184633 | JGI IMG/M metagenome (GOLD analysis project Ga0209291, IMG submission 184633) | Methane-oxidizing microbial communities from mesocosms in the Gulf of Mexico - GOM9B Gulf of Mexico (SPAdes) (version 2) | ecosystem: Environmental > Aquatic > Marine > Cold seeps...
GATCTTGAGTCAGCAGCTACGATCCAGTAAAAAGGTTTTCCTTTTTTACCATGTCTTTGTAATCTAATTTTAACAGGCATAATGTGTTAATTTTTGAAAGTTCACGACTTTCGGTTATTAATTGTAATTAAGTTTGCAAATGTACGATGCTTTATGGTCAAAACAATAGATATGCTAGTTTTTTTAATACATAGTAATTTTGCCTTTTTAAATTCCTTACTATTGTAGAATAATATCGTTTAATCCCACCAGTGGGTTTAATTTTCAGAGGCTTGCCTCGAACTACAACTATTTTTTGTTAATTCATGCCTCGAGTGCTTATATCGAGGATATTGATTAATTCAATTAATTTATATTAAATGAAAGAAGATAAACAGCGTTTGTTTACTATAGATGAACAGCAATTATTAGAAGAGATTTTATTGCATCGCAGGGACGTTAGAGGAAATCGTTTTGTCAAAAAAAAATTGTCAAAAAATACGATTGATGCAATCCTTCAAGCTGGATTATCGGCTCCATCTGTTGGGTTTTCACAACCTTGGGAATTTGTTTTGATAGCTGATAAAGAAACAAAGAATAAGATAAAGGCTACTTTTTCAGAAGAAACTCGGAAAGCTGCACTTGTTTTTCATGATGATAAACAACAGGAGTACATCAAGTTAAAACTGGAGGGAATTGTTGAAGCTCCATTAAATATAGCCGTTTTTTATAAGCCGAAAAACGAACCTGTTTTAGGGCAAACCAGTATGCCTGAAATGGGTAAATACAGTGTAGTTTGTGCTATTCAAAATATGTGGTTAATGGCTAGGAGTTTCAACGTAGGTTTAGGTTGGGTTAGTATTTTAGATCCTGAAAAGGTGAAAGTGGTATTGAATGCGCCTAAAGAGAATGAACTGATTGGCTATTTATGTTTAGGTTATACGGATATGTTTTATAATAAGCCTGAACTAGAACTAAAAAAGTGGGAACAAAAAAAACTACAAGAAGAAGTGGTTATTAGTGAGAAGTATAGTTAAATTATAGTATCTAAAGAAAGAATAAAGTTTTATAAAATATATAATTGATTAGAGTTACAAATGGATTTGTTTGATAATGAAATAAGAGCAAGTAAAAACCTGTTGCCACACAGTGGTGAGGTAAATTACTTTGGTACAATAATGTCAGTTAAAATGGCAAATCACTATTTTGAAATTCTTCTAAAAGATATCGATTGGAAAAATGATGTAGCAATCCTTTTTGGAAAGCGTATTGAAACAAAGCGTAAAGTTGCTTGGTATGGCGACAAGCCTTTTGAGTATACATACTCAAATACTACAAAACAAGCGCTGCCATGGACAAAGGAGTTGGAGGAGTTAAAAAAGATGGCGGAGCAAAATACTGGAGTAAAATTTAATTCATGTTTGCTGAATTTATATCATAACGAAGCAGAAGGGATGGCTTGGCATAGTGATGCCGAAAAAAAATTAAAAAAGGATGGTGAAATTGCTTCTTTGAGTTTTGGGTCAGAACGAAAGTTTGCATTTAAACATAAAACTACTAAAGAGAAAGTTTCATTGGTTTTAAGTCATGGGAGTTTGTTGGTGATGAAAGGCACTACGCAAACGAATTGGCTACACCGCTTACCTCCAACAAAATTTAAAAAAGGAGCGAGAGTTAATCTTACTTTTAGGACAATAATAGAATCATAAAAATAGGTTTTTAACTCAATACATCAAAAAAAATGATGCTGTTTACAACTTCATAACAGCAATTAAAATTAGCATTGTTTTTATGCTTAAATTTGGACCATGTATTTAATTTTTGACACGGAAACTACTGGGCTCCCAAAACGATGGGATGCTCCAATAACTGATTCAGATAATTGGCCTAGGTGTATTCAGATAGCTTGGCAATTACACGATGAGTTAGGGAATTGTATTGAACACCAAGATTATTTGGTGAAAGCTGATGGGTTTAATATTCCCTATGATGCTGAAAAAATACACGGCATTTCTACTGCTTTAGCAAACGAGCAAGGAATTGGGTTAAAAGAAATGTTGGAGAAATTCAATATCGCTTTATCAAAGTCAAAATTTGTTGTAGGTCAGAATGTAAAATTTGACACCAATATTGTTGGAGCTGAATTTCACAGATTAGGGATAGAGAATAACTTACAGGAAATTACTGTTTTAGACACCTGTACAGAACGCACGGCAAATTTATGTGCGATACCTGGGGGTAGAGGGGGAAGGTTTAAGTTACCTACTTTAACAGAATTACATAATCATTTATTCGGAACTGGATTTGGTGATGCGCATAACGCAACTGCAGATGTAGAAGCAACTACACGTTGTTTTTTCGAATTAATACGTAAGAGAAATTATACTACAGATGAATTAGCTGTTGCTGACGGTTATTTCGAAAGGTTTGATACCAAAAATCCGAATACAATACAGGTAATTGGGTTAAAGCATATCAATTTAAAAAGAGAGTCTGAGAAAATAAGTAAGCGAATTGAAAAAGAAGCTGAAGCAATTTTTTCTAGCGATGATGTGGTTCAGGATCTGACTGCTTTACAAGAAGCTCAGTTTTCACATTTACATAACCACTCTCAGTATTCCGTATTACAATCAACAATTCCTGTGCAAGGCTTAGTGAAAGTTGCAGCTAAAAATGGTATGAATGCTGTTGCTATGACCGATCATGCTAACATGATGGGGGCATTTCATTTTATCAATGCAGTAATAGGAAATAATAAAGGGGTAGAGCAACGTAGGAAAGAAGCGGAAGAAAATGGAGAAGAATTCAATGAAAAGCCATTAAAAGGAATTATTGGTTGTGAATTGTTTGTGTGTGAAAATCATTTAGATAAATCACGAAAAGATAATGGATACCAAGTAGTATTTCTTGCAAAAAATAAAAACGGATATCATAATTTAGCTAAGATGTCTTCTCTTGGGCATACACATGGGAAGTATTATGTGCCAAGAATTGATAAGGAGGTAGTAAAACAATATAAGGAAGATATTATTGTGCTTACCGGTAACTTGTATGGAGAGGTTCCGAGTAAAGTATTGAATATTGGAGAAAATCAAGCTGAAGAAGCATTGCTTTGGTGGAAAGAACAGTTTGGTGATGATTTGTATATCGAATTAATGCGTCATGATCAGGAAGATGAAAAGCGTGTAAATAAGGTGTTGATTGATTTCTCTAAAAAACATGATATTAAGCTTGTTGCAACAAACAACACATATTATGCAAATCAAGAAGATGCAAACGCACATGATATTTTATTATGTGTAAAGGATGGTGAAAAGCAAGCTACGCCGATAGGTAGAGGTAGAGGATATCGTTACGGTTTACCGAATCAGGAATACTACTTTAAGGGGCAGGATGAAATGAAGGCGCTTTTTAAAGATGTGCCTGATGCAATTACCAATATTCAAGCCGTAGTTGATAAAATTGAAAACTACGTATTAGCCAGGGATGTACTGTTGCCTGCATTTGATATCCCCGAACGATTTCAGTTTGAGGAAGATAAAGAAGATGGAGGTAAGCGAGGTGAAAATGCTTTTTTAGCACACCTTACTTATGAAGGAGCTAAAATTCGTTACGGAGAAATTACCGAAGCAATAAAAGATCGACTCGATTTTGAGCTTTCTGTAATTGAAAAAACTGGGTATCCTGGTTATTTCTTAATTGTAGAAGATTTTATTCGAGAAGCCAGAAACATGGATGTTTCCGTTGGTCCTGGTCGAGGATCGGCTGCGGGATCGGTTGTTGCCTATTGTTTATGGATTACGAATTTAGACCCGATTAAGTACGATTTGCTTTTTGAGCGTTTCCTGAATCCGGAGCGTGTAAGTATGCCCGATATTGATATTGATTTTGATGATGAAGGACGTGGTCGTGTCATGCAATATGTAATTGATAAATACGGTTCTAACCAAGTAGCGCAAATTATTACGTATGGTACCATGGCGGCAAAATCTTCTATTAGAGATACCGCCAGAGTACTAGATTTACCGCTGTTTGAAGCAGATAAAATTGCTAAATTAATACCGAATACCAAGCTTGCTAAAATATTTGGAAAATCAGAAAAAGAGTTAAAAGAAAAGTTTCGTTCTGAAGAAATTGATAGTATTAATGAGTTATTAAACTTATCTGAAGGAAGTGATTTAGAAGCAGAAACCATTAATCAAGCACGAATATTAGAAGGCTCTGTTCGAAATACCGGAATTCATGCCTGTGGGGTGATTATTACTCCCGATGATATTACTAAATTCGTTCCAGTTGCTTTGGCAAAGGATTCGGAAATGTACTGTACACAATTTGATAATTCCGTTGTTGAGGATGCAGGGTTATTAAAAATGGATTTCTTGGGGTTAAAAACATTAACCCTGATTAAGGACACTGTAAAGCTGGTAAAACAGAAACATGGTGTTGAGCTTGATCCTGAAACATTCGATTTAGAAGATGTAAAGACATATGAGCTATTCCAACGTGGAGAAACAGTAGGGATATTCCAATATGAATCTGCAGGTATGCAGAAATATATGAAGGAATTAAAGCCGACGGTTTTTGCCGATTTAATAGCCATGAATGCCCTATACCGTCCTGGTCCTATAGAATATATACCAAGTTTTATTGATAGAAAACATGGGGATGAGGAAATTGTTTATGATTTAGAGGCAAGTAAGGAATACCTGGAGGAAACTTATGGTATTACAGTATACCAAGAGCAAGTAATGTTGTTGTCGCAAAAATTAGCTGATTTCACCAAAGGTGAGGCCGATGTATTGCGTAAAGCAATGGGTAAAAAGCAAATTGCTGTACTGGCAAAAATGAAGCCTAAATTCATTAAACAAGCTGGTGAAAAAGGTCATGATGAAACGGTTTTAGAAAAAATATGGACGGATTGGGAGGCATTTGCATCTTATGCCTTTAATAAATCACACTCTACATGTTATGCCTGGATAGCTTATCAAACGGCCTTTTTGAAAGCGCATTACCCTGCGGAATATATGGCTGCGGTATTGTCTAACAATATGAATGATATCAAGCAAGTTACGTTCTTTATGGATGAATGTAAACGAATGGGGCTTGAGGTTCTAGGGCCTTGTGTAAATGAATCCTATTATAAGTTTACGGTAAACGATAACAATGCTGTTCGTTTCGGAATGGGGGCTGTAAAAGGTGTAGGTAGTGGTGCTGTAGCGACAATAGTAGCGCATAGAGAAGAAGATGGGAAATATAAATCGGTTTTTGATTTAGCAAAACGTATTGATTTAAGAGCAGCTAATAAAAAAGCGCTTGAAAATTTAGCGTTAGCTGGAGGGTTTGATACGTTTGAAGGAACTCATAGGGCTCAATATCTATTTGATGCTGGTGATGGACAAATGTTCATTGAAAAGGTATTAAAGTATGCTGCTAAATATCAGGAAAGTCAAAATTCATCTCAAGTAAGTTTGTTTGGGGAAGCTTCTGATGTTCAAATTCCAGAACCTGTTGTGCCGCCTTGTGATGACTGGGGAACTATGCAAAAATTATCCCAGGAACGAGATGTAGTTGGGGTCTTTATATCAGGACATCCGTTAGATGATTTTGAAAATGAAATCAAGTATTTCTGTAATTCAAATTTAGCACATTTAAAGGATTTAGAACCACTTGTAAATAGGGAGGTTTCATTTGCAGGAATCGTAACAAGCGTAGAGCATCGGGTGTCTAAAAATGGAAAAGGATGGGCAATGTTTACTATCGAAGATTATAAAGAAGCTTATGAATTCAGAATATTCGGAGAAGAATATTTAAAACAACGTCACTTTTTAATTATCAACTCTTTTGTGTACGTTAAGTTATTTGTAAAACCAGGTTGGGTGAATAAAGAAACCGGTAAAAGAAGTGATCCTAGAATTCAGTTCAATAGTTTTGAACAGTTGCAGGATGTAATGGATAAACAAGCTAGAAAATTGACTATTCAGTTAGATACATCAACATTAACGAATCAAAAAGTATTGGATTTAAAAGAAACTATTTCTGCTTACAAAGGAGAAAAGCAATTGAGTTTTATCGTGTATGAGATGAAAGAGAAACTTAAAGTTAGCATGACAAGTAGATCGGAAAAAGTAGCTATTACGAATGAATTTCTTGACTTGTTAACGGAAAAGCAAATAAAATATAAGTTGAATTAAATTCTTTAACAGAGCAAGTATATAGGGTAGTTGTAAAAGGAATGTTAACGTGTTTGTATTAAAAAAATTGATGCTTTCATAGAGAAATTCAATACCTGACAATGTAAGGAATGGAATAATAATTGACTACATTTGTGTACCAACTGAATCGATTTGGTCGGTATTAGTAAAGATTAAATAATTAAAAATAAATAAAATGGCATTAGAAATAACAGACGCAACGTTTCAAGAAGTAGTATTAAATTCAGATAAGCCAGTATTGGTAGATTTCTGGGCAGCTTGGTGTGGACCTTGTAGAATGGTAGGACCAGTTATTGATGAAGTAAGTTCTGAGTATGAAGGAAAAGCTGTTGTTGGTAAAATGGATGTTGATGCAAACCAAGAATTTGCAGCTAAATACGGAGTTAGAAATATCCCAACGGTATTATTATTCCACAAAGGAGAAATGATTAGTCGTCAAGTAGGAGTATCTCCTAAGAAAGTATATACAGATGCTATTGACGCAGCATTGTAGGCGTTAATTAATAGAATAAAATAAAAAGGTTTGGCAGTGTGTCAAACCTTTTTTATTTTTAGAAGATTAAAGAAGTATATGTCTATAAAAGCAGAATTGCATAAGTCTAAAGTGTATTTCAACCTACAGTTGTTAGCATCGCAAGTTGTAGAAGGGATGATTACGGGTATTCATAAAAGTCCATTTCATGGCTTTTCTTCTGAATTTGCTGAGCATAAAGTGTATAACAACGGAGAGAGCACTAAACATATTGATTGGAAGTTATTTGCCAGAACCGATAAATTGTACACCAAAAAATATGAAGAGGAAACGAATCTGCGTTGTCATTTAATAATAGACAACTCTGCTTCAATGCATTATCCAAAAAGAAAGAGCTTTTCAGTATCCAATTTGAATAAAATAGGGTTTTCTGTTTTATCGAGTGCTGTCATCATGCAACTCTTAAAAAAACAACGAGATGCAGTTGGTTTAAGCGTGTACAATAATACTTATGACTTTCATGTGCCTGAAAAAGGAAGTGAAAGGCACTATAATTTAATAACAAACCAATTAGAACAGGTTCTTTCTACGCAGCCTGTATCGAGTGATACCAATACGGTAAAGTATTTGCACGAAATAGCGGAGAAGATTCATAAAAGATCGCTTATTTTCTTTTTTACGGACATGTTTCAGTATGCCGCTAATACACAAGAGTTATTTGATGCCTTAAAACATTTGAAATACAATAAGCATGAAGTAGTATTGTTTCATACACTAGAGTATAATACAGAAGTTAATTTTGATTATACCAATACACCGAAAAGTTTTGTTGATGTGGAAACTGGTGAAAAAATAGATTTATATCCAGAAAACATTAAAGAAGTGTTTGCTGAAAAGATGAATGGTTTTATTAATGACATCAAGTTGGAATGCGCAAAATACAAAATTAAGTATGTAGCAGTAGACACTTCAGGGAAATTCGATAAAATAGTAAACACCTATCTAATTGAAAGACAAAAGTTTGGGTAAATAGCTTGAAATAAGAAAAAAAAAACAACTATTTTTTTTGGTAAACAGTTAAATCAGTTCTATATTTGCACTCGCTATACGCAAACGGTCTGGTAGTTCAGCTGGTTAGAATACATGCCTGTCACGCATGGGGTCGCGGGTTCGAATCCCGTCCAGACCGCAAAATAGCAAAAAAAGCTCCAAGAAGTTGGAGCTTTTTTCTGCGCCAAACGTTAGTTGTGTTGTTTTGACAAATGTTGTGTTTGTCAATGGTTTAGTAGTAAACCGATGGAAAGCTTCCCAAAATTCCTTTTAAGGATCATCGGGATGCTTTTTTTATTTTATAGCATCTTGTCTTAAAGTTAAAGAATTTTAACTATTGTAAGTTCGTGATTCTTTTCCTGTTATCTTTTTTACTAAAAATAAACACCTTATTTATTCTTTTTTCTTTGGACAGAAGTTAAATGTATACTATATTTGCACTCGCTATACGCAAACGGTCTGGTAGTTCAGCTGGTTAGAATACATGCCTGTCACGCATGGGGTCGCGGGTTCGAATCCCGTCCAGACCGCAAAATAGCAAAAAGCTCCAAGAAATTGGAGCTTTTTGCTATTCCCTTTTTTTTAATAAACTACTTCAAGTATTGAATAATACGCTGTATTCTACTAGTACATTCAAATTATTTAAATACCTCAAATTTACTGATAAACACTACTGTTTAGTGGATGGCTTAGTGTTGTAAGAAGTATCTGTGAACGATAAAAAGTTGATTGATTTGTTATTTGTGTAGTGTCATCAGGTAAGCTGATGCATGATAATTAAACGCTATTATTATTATTATAGAATGTAGGAATGATAAGGTTTCATTTATTCTAGAAACTTATTAAGAGCTTTACCAGAAAACCCTTAACACAAAATTAGGCGAAATTTCAGTTCCTTTAATATCACTAATGTTTAATTCATTAGATGCAGTATTTGAAAACCGAATATCTTTATTGATCGTATTATTTCGATTGTAGAGATTAAGTACAGAAAAACCTAAGCGATACTTGATTCTTTTATTTCTATGCAGTCTAAAGTTGTATACTGCTGAAAAATCCAAACGATGATAAACATGTAAGTTCTCTGTGTTTAGTCCCTCATAGGAGTGTGTTTTACTGCCGTCAGGATTCGTTATAGTGTTTATTTGAGTATATGGTTTTCCATTATGCCATAACCATCCTAAAGAGAAATCTATTTTTTTCCATTTGTAAAAGTGTGACCATTTTATAGTATGATTAATGTTTACGTTACTTGGAAATGGATTACCGTTATTAAGTTCTGGAAATCGGTAGTTTGCACTGTTAAAAGAATACGAAAGCCAAGTGTTGTAGCTTTTTAATTGTTTTTTTAAGAATAAGTCAACTCCTTGGATACTTGAGCTTCCGATTTGGTATTTATAAACAGCTTGGTTGTTGAGATCAAAATCTAAAGAATTAATATTATTTGTTTTCTTAAAATAGGCTTCAAAATCTACAATCCATTTGTTTTTAGTGTAATTTGCACCAATAGTGTATTGATAACTAGTTAAAACTGGAAAATCATTTGTATTGGATAATGCCCAAACATGATTTTCTAACGATAAATTACTAATTACTGATTCCTGTATTTGGTTTACATACTGACTTTTATATTCTATGGATGCATTAATACTAAACTCAGGGATAACAAATTTCTGAAGAACCGCTCTTGGTTCAATGTAAAATTTTTGTGAACTACTGTATTTATTTGCTCTAAGACCAATGGTGAATAAGTGATCTTTAGGTTTGTTTACTTGATATTCAGTATAAATACTGTTTGAGTTAGTAGTGTCATTGGCGTCATCTAATAGAAGGGTTTCAGTGGGGGTAGTGTTTTTAAAAGCATATTTGAAATTTTTGTTTGAAAACTGATACCCGAAATTTATCTGTTTATGCTCTGTAAGGTCATATTTGACATTTAAATTAACACCAAAATCTTTAATTTGGTTGTCTTTCGTATTTGTAGACGTACCCATATTTGATTCGTTGGTAAACTTGTAGCTTAAAGAATATTCGGAAAGGTAGGCATCCACTTGATGACTGAGGTGTTTTGACCATTCTTTCTCCCACTCTAAGTTATGCCCTTCGTTCTGGGTCTTTAATATGTCAGTATATAAATTATTGACATTAGCGCTAAACGCAGAAAAATTTAAAAAATCTTTGTTGGATATGTGATTGAATTTAATAAGATCTTTATTAGTAGCCTTTAATGCGGCGTTTATAGTGTAGTCATAAAACCAAAATATATTTTTTGATTTACTGAATTCTAAACTTTTATCAAATATTTTAGTATTTTGAAAAATATGTGACGCATAGTTTTTAAAGGTAAATGTTTTATAAAAATCAGCATATGATCTACGGCCAGATACTAAAACAGAGAATTTATCTTTAACTAAGGGGATGTCTAGGTAAGCATCGCCATGTAGCATATTAAAACCAGCACCTCCGGTAACTTTTTTTGCAGGCTTGTAATTACTTGTAATATCAATTACACTGGAAACTCGCTCGCCATATTTTGCACTAGTCCCTTTGTTTATAAAGTTTACTTTTTCCGTTATATATGGGTTAAAAGCGGAAATTGCACCAAAAAGATGTGAGCTGTTATAGGTTTTTATGTTATTCCAAAGCACCAAGTTTTGATCGGAATTTCCGCCACGAACATGAATACTATTTACAGTTTCATTTAAATTACTTACGCCAGGAATTTGGTGAATACTTTCTAGTATATCAGGTTCAATTAAACCAGGAAGTAGTTGTAGTTTTTTACTATGTAAAGTGGTTTGCTTAACATTTTTTGAGATACCGCTTGTTAGGTATTCGCTAATTACAATTTGATCTAGAAGTTCCTTTTTTTCTGTTAAATTGATTGTGATGCAATTGGGGAATACACAATCAGCAGCATTAATAATGTTGTTTTTAATTCCAAAGGAGCTGATTTCTATTTTAGAGTTGTAGGGTATATTATTAATATGAAAAGCTCCATTGTCGTCACTCGTATAAAACTTGTTGTTAATTTGAAGAAGAGCATTTGCTACTACCTCATTATTACTTAACAATTGACCACAGATAGAAATTAAGTCCTTTTTATTAAAGGCTGAAATAACAATATTGGATTTATCTATGAGCTCAAATTTTAAATTAGTTTGAGAGGATAGCGTTAATAACAATGATTCAATACTAATAATGTCATCTAGTATAATAGAAGCCTTTTTAGAATCGATTATAGTGTCGGTATATGAAAAATGAACTTGATAATAGTGTTCTATTTCAGGTAGTATTATACGTAAAGAATCCTGCTCAAAAACAGTTCGTTTTTGAGCAAACACAAAAGTTGAAAAAAGTAAAGCGAAACACCATAATAGGAATTGCTTCATAGTTGTCGTTTAGTCTTCTAAAATGATACTATTCCCTTGAATAGTGTACTTCAAATTTACTGACTTTAAAACAGTTTGTAGTGCAATTTCTTTATTATTATTAGGGAAAGACCCTGTAAACAATACTGAATCATCAAAACCCTGATATTCAAATTGTAGTTGATACTGTTTTTCCAATGCTCTTAAAACGTATTTGATAGGAGTGCTTTTAAAAACAGATTGTTGGCTCATCCATTCTGGACGTGTGTTATCGAAGTTTAACGTTATGGCATCGTGGTTTTTTATGTTTTGATACCCTAATGAAGGTGTTAAGTTACGTACACTGGAATCCGTGTAATCTTCTACTTTCACTTTTCCTTCATAACATGACACTTTAAATAAATCTGTTATAGCTTTTACATTAAATTCGGTTCCTAAAACACTTACTTCTCCTTGAGAGGTTTTAACGGTAAAAGTATTTCCTTTTTCAACATCAAAAAAGGCTTCTCCTTGGAGTTTTAGTGTTCTATTGTTATTCCAGTTTCGTTCGTTAAATTCAATAGAGGACTTGGAGTTTAACAACACTTTTGAGCCGTCAGGTAATTCAAAGGCTAGTTGTTTTCCAAAGTCACTTGAGTACACTGTAGCACTGAAAAAGTTAACATAGGCAAAGAGTCCAATAAGTAAAATTACTGATGCTGCAACTCCCAATTGCCACTTATTTTTAGAAGGTTTTTTTGTAGAAATAAAGTTTTCTACATTTCTATTTTCTTTAATACTTAGGAATGCTTCATTTAAATTATAAGATGGGGCTTGTAATTTATCGGTTCCTTTAATTATATTCACATAGGTATCGTAGTGCTTAGAGGCTTTGAATTGAGTTAATTCATCCTCTGAAAGCTCATTGTTTAGCCATCGTGATAAGAATATGTCGTCTAATTTTTTCATTTGCATTTAATCTTTTCCAATTACATAACGTTACGGAAATAGAATACCCTACCACCTTAGGGAATGTTTTCTATTTCAGTTCTTAATTTTAATAATGCTTTATGCATTAACTTTTCAATAGCCTTAACAGAAACACCTGATAATTCAGCTATTTCTTTATATGTTTTTTTCTCTATTCTGTTTAATAAAAAAACTTCTCGTTGTCTTTCTGGTAAAGAAGATATTGCGTTTTCTAATTTAACCATAAACTCTTTTTCTTCTAAAATATATTCAGGAGATTCATTAGTGCTACTATGATTAATGTTTTTTACTTCTTTTTGATGTTTTAGCTTTACAGCATTATGACGAAATAAACTGGTACTTTGATTAATTGCAATCCGGAACAAATAGCTTTTGGCGGTTTCTAGAGTAACTTTTGTGCAATTATTCCATAGTTTAATGAAGGAATCTTGTACAATATCATCTATATCTTCAATACCTCCATATTTATAGTACAGAAAGTTTCTTAACAAAGTAGCATTAGTGTTAAAAAATGCTTGGAAGCTTTTTTCTTTACATAAACCAGTATCGTTATTTTTAGAGTCAGGCATATAACTAGGGCTAAAATATTTAATCGCTAAGAATTGCTAAAGCTAGCGGATATTTTATGAATTTCAAAAAATAATTTATTCAAGGGTAGGGTAAATGACTGTAGAAGTGTTTTATAAGTATACAAACAAATAGTTTTTGTTTTGTATTAAGTTAAGTTTTAAGTTGGTTTTAGGTAAAAGAGGTTGTTGAGTTAGTATTTCAACCTCTTTTTTTAAACCACAGTTAGTCAAAAAAAAAATAATAATTACCCGAATTAACCCCTTATTAAAAAAAAGCAGCATATACCCGATGCTGTTTTTTTTGTTTTTAGAAACCAATAATTAATTGGGCAATTAAGAAATAAATTAATATCCCGAAAATATCATTACTAGTTGTAATAAACGGGCCTGTAGCAATGGCTGGGTCAATTCCTCTTTTGTCTAGAAAAAGTGGGATGAATGTCCCTATAACTCCAGCAATAATAATAACACTGAACAAAGAGATTGAAATGGCTAAAGAAGTGTTAAAGTCCGCTTCCGTACTAAATGTGTACACAAATAATAATATAGAAAGAATTATTCCGTTTACGATTGCTAAGAGGAGCTCTTTCCATAGTCTGTGTGCTATACTTCCTTTTACATCGTTATTAGCTAATCCTTGAACAATTATGGCGCTAGACTGTACTCCTACATTTCCTGCCATCGCTGCAATTAGTGGCGTAAAAAAGAATAAAATAGCGTGACTTTTTATAATGTCTTCAAAATTGCCCATTATAGCAGCTGCACCAACCCCACCAAATAAGCCTAAAATAAGCCAAGGTAATCGTGCTTTAGTGAGTTGAGCAATGGTATCACCAGCTTCAACATCTTGCGTTAAACCAGCTGCCATTTGGTAATCCTTATCTGCTTCGTCTCTTATTACATCTACAATATCGTCGATAGTAATTTGACCAACCAATCGTCCCATTTCATCCACTACAGGTATAACAATTAAATCGTACTTCTGCATGATGTTAGCAACCTCTTGATCATCTTCATCTGTTTTAATAGAAGTGATTTTAGGGTTGTAAATGTCTTTTATAGGTGTTTTGGTGGATGTTGTTAATAAGCTTTTTAAAGATAGACGCCCTTTTAAAATATCGTCTTGATCAACAACATAGATGGTATGTACTTTTTCAAAAGCTTCTGCTTGTTTACGCATTTCTTTAACGCAATGTAATACCGTCCAGTTATCTTTTACGGCAATAAGCTCCTTACGCATTAGCCCACCTGCAGTATCTTCATCATAGCGTAAAAGATCTACAATATCTTTTGCGTGTTCAACATCTTCTAATTGGGAAATTACCTCTTCCTTTTTATCTTTAGGAAGATCAGCAATAATATCTGCAGCATCATCTGTTTCAAGTTCGTCAATTTCTTCTGCAATCTCTTTTGAAGAAAGGGATTTTAGTATTTTATCACGAACATCATCATCTAATTCAGCAATGATTTCAGACGTCTGTTCACTGTCAAGTAGTTTGATAATATATACCGATTGGTCAAAATCTAACTCTTCAAGAATTTCAGCCACATCTGCATGGTGTAAATCGCTCAATAATTCAGTTAAATGTACATTGTCACCTTCGTGAATGTAGTTTTTAATTTGAGCTATAAATGTATGGTCTATTTGAAACTGCATACGATACCAATTTAATGTTCTAATGTTGTATTACAAATATACTTTTTTAATAGAAAAAGAAACTACTGGCTAGTCATGTCTTTTTCTATTAAACAAGTTAAATCGATGAATTCTTGAACGGAAAGTTGTTCTGGTCTTTTATTGAAAACCTCTAGAGGTCTAATAACATCTGATAGGCCAAAGCTTTTTAAACTATTTCGTAATGTTTTTCGGCGTTGCTGAAAGCCTGTTTTAACAACTCTATAAAACAATTTTTCGCTACAAGGTAAACTATAGTCCTCTTTACGGGTTAGTCTCATAACTCCAGAATCTACTTTAGGAGGAGGGTTAAAAACATTTGGAGGAACAGTAAATAAGTATTCTGCCTTGTAGAAAGCTTGTGCTAAAACAGATAATATCCCATATGTTTTATTACCATGAGTAGCACAAATTCGTTGAGCTACTTCCTTTTGAAACATTCCTGAAAATTCAGGAATCTGCTCTTTCATTTCTAAGGTTTTAAAAACGATTTGAGTTGAAATATTGTAAGGAAAATTACCAATGATAGCAAAAGGCTCTTGTTTAAATACTTCGTTTAAATTGTATTTTAAAAAATCTTGTTCTATGACTTTGTTCGAAAGTTTTAAATAATGGGCTTGTAAGTACTCAACGGATTCAGTATCAATCTCAATAACATAAGTATCTACCTCTTTTTCTAGTAAGTATTTAGTAAGCACTCCCATTCCAGGACCAATTTCTAACACTTTCGTGTAGTTGTTTAGTGTAAGTGTGTCGGCTATTTTTTTAGCGATACTCTCATCTTTTAAAAAATGTTGTCCTAAATGTTTTTTTGCGCGTACTTTATCCATTACTTAATATTTGTTGCAATAATTTGTTCTATTTCTTGCCTGTCTTGTTTTAAAAACCATGATAATTCAATTACATAGGTGTTGTCGTCATGAAAAACTATTTCAGGCTCACTACCTCCTTGCCCAGGAATTAATCGCTTAATTTCTGAATATTTTATATGTTTTCTTTTGTATTTAAATCCTTCATCATAAAATACAAAACCAGGTTTTTTTGAGGTTAACTGCATGAATAAAAACAACAAAGTAAATAGTACAAATATTACATTTAAGGTGTAGAATAGCCAAATGGGGATTAGTGCATTAAGTAACATCATAATAAAGTTGAATACTAAAAAAGAAGTAATCACAGCTGCAAATAACATTACAGTTTTGATGATGTATAAATATGTTGCTTTAAATTCTTTATGCATGAAATTCTTCTATAATTAGTAATTCAGTTCTGAATGCAAGCATTTTTGATCCAAATTTGGCAATACCAGCTTCGCGAAGTCTAGGAGCATCTTCAGTATAATAGGCTTGCAATTCCTCGTTACTCTTTGCAGTGTATTGTATGGAGTAATTAGTACCTTCCATTTCTTTTTCTACTATAATTTTAGTCATTTTAGCAGATATAAATTTTCCTGTTGCGAGAACTTCTTTTATGTGTGGTTTTATCCAGAAAAGCCAGTCATAATGTATACTGTCTTCTACGTTTATGGTAACATTGTAAATAATCATATCACTTATAATTTATGCAAAAATAAGGTTTTTTGATATAATAGATAGTTTATAAATGAGTTTAACTATTGTCAAGCGAATCTCCCCTTAGTTTTCTGTACATTTTTTGTGCTTCAACAAAATGAATACTGTCGGCGTGGTTAAAAAGAATCGTTTCAAAATAGTTAATTGCTTTTTCCTTTTCATCAAGTTTGTTTAGATGTAAATATGCGAGCCTAAACAAAGCGTCATCCATAAATACACTTTCTTTAAGGGTGTTTATAATGCGTTCGTAATTACTTATTGCTTTTTTGTAATTTCCTTGTTGTTCTAGTAATTTCCCTTGTAAAAATAAAACATCATCGACTATTTTGTTTACGGGATGTTGATTTAAGATATCTGAAAGTATAGTAATAGATGCTGCTTTTTTGTTTTGGAAAGCAAGTAAATCCGCTTTTGCATATTTTTTTAAAGCAACATGTAAAGAGTCCTCATTAATATGGTCGCTAATGAGTAAATGTAGGTCCAGTGCATCATTAGCAATGAGTTGTGATGTAGACGTTTTTAACACTTTTAACTGTTGTAAAGCCCAATCAAAATCACCTTTGTAGTAACTGGTTTTGGCAACTTTAAAACGTGCTTCCTGTGATAAAACATTATTTTTTAAATGTCGTTGAATTTTTGAGTAGTTGATTAATGCTTGGTTAAATTTTCCGTCAGCTACAAGAATATCAGCCAATTTCATTTGATACCTTGCTTTGTCAAATTTAGCTAATGATTGGTTTTTGTTTTCTTTTAAAAAGTTGACGGCTGTTATGATATCGTGTTTTTTAAAGGCTAAGAAATTAGCATACGCCAGTTGAATGTTTAAAGTTCGATTATTGATGCCAAAACTATCTAAAACCACAATGTATTCTTTTGTGATTGTATTGTATTCTGAAGGAACGCTATTCTGTTCTTTTATTTCCAACAAGTAGGTCAGCACTTTAATTCTTGTTTGTTTTTCAAGCGGTTGTTCATTAATAAAATTAAAAATTCTTATCGCAGTTTCAAAATCACCGTGTTCTTTAGTTGTTATGGCAAGATCAAAAATTCTATTCAGTGTTTTTCCTTCCCTTTTAAGAATAGCTTTTTCTTGAGTAAAGGCTTTGTTGTATTCTTGTTGTTGTACGAATAACCAACTTAATTGCTCATTCCAAAATACGTCAGGTGTAGTTTGTAGGTTTTTTAATAAGGCTCGTTTTAATAAAATATTATTTTTACTTTTTGGATCATCATTTAAAAATTTGCCAATTAAGTTCTGAACAGTAATTGTTAGGGTCTTACTTTTTTTGATAAGCTTTAAGTAGCTATCAAACATTTTTTCAATTTTATTTTGCTGACCATAAATATTAGCAAGTTGGAAATCGAAATTTGCATTTTTGTTTAGGGAGATGGCTTTATTGTAGGTTGCTTCTGCTTCTTCTAAAAGGCTGTAGTTTTCAAAACGCTGTCCTATAGTATGTGCGTAATTTGGATTTTCATCAATAACGTTTAATGCTTTGTTGTATGCTTTTCGTGAGTTGATACTGTCCTTTTGTAAGGTGTAATTGTAACCTAGTTCAACATACAGTTGTGGTTGCTTGTGTTTTTGAGTTAATTTTTTCTCTAAGGCATTTTTTGCAATGCTATATTGTTCAAGCTCTTGATGACATTTTATTTTTTTAATAAAAACATCAGTCCTATGAGGTTGTTTGGCTAATAATTTATCGTACTCAACTAACGCTTTTTTATACTCACCAGAGCTGAAAAAAGTGTCCGCTAATTGGTTGTTTTGGCCAAATAGAATAGTAGTTGAAAGTAACAATATGTAAAATAGTAGCTTACCCATAATATCAAAAATAAAAAAAAGCGCTCTATTTAACAGAGCGCTTTTGATAAAATATACGATATGGTTGTTATTTAACAATTAATCGTTTTGTCGCTGACAAGTTATTTTCAGTAACTTTTACGATATAAATACCAGCTTGTAAAGCACTAATATTTAATTTTGAATCTACTTCTTTGTCAATTACTTTTTTACCTAGCATGTCAAATATTTGAACATTTTTAGGGTTATTGTTTGCAGTTGTGATGTTAATGAAACCGTTACTTGATGGGTTAGGAAATATGCTGAAACCTTCAATTTTATGATCAGCAATTCCTAAAGGTGCAGAGTTGTCGTTAACACTTCCAGGTGTACCTAGATCTCCAGTGCCATATGCACTTACGGCTTGCGCCCAATTCGCTCCATTGTCATTGTAGTCAGATGTATAAGCGTTTGTGCTCAATTCCATGCTAATACCACTTGGGTCTGGGAATGTGCTTCCGTTATCCCAAATTACTTGATCAATAACTGTACCAGTACATTCAATAATAATTCCGTCTGTACCGTTACTAAGAGATATGTCGTTGTCGTATGTGTAATCTAGTGTAACTCCACCGTTAGGCATAGCTCCATTTCCAATTACAACATATCCCATTGAAGGTACGCTTAATGATGCTGTTATTGTGTGAGTTTCGCTTGTCGTCACGTCATCCTTAATTACCCAACCTTGAATATCTATTGCACCACCTGTAGTGTTATACACTTCAAAATACTCTCCGTTAGGATCAGTATTTTGAGATGGGTTTTGCATGATTTCAGTTATGATTATTGATCCTACTGGTTGGCATACTGTAGGCACACATACTGGGCTTGTAATATTTCTGATGATGTTACAGCTACTGTTGGCAGGTGCTCCAGTAACGGTTACTGTGAAATCAGTTCCTTCATTTACTCCTATGATTGTTATAGTTCCAGTTGTTGACGAGGTAGGGTTGTTACCAGTAACGACACCATTACCTGCAGTATCAATAGTATAGGTAGAAGAGTTTCCTCCAGTAAAATCTATTGTCGTTGTGTATGTATCTACACCTGCTGTTTGAGCATCACATGTTGTTGTTATAGTTGTTAACTGTAAATCACATGGGTAAGCAACAGAAAAGTTTACAGTGTCGTTTACTGCAGGGGCAATAGGATTATGTGAATCATCAACCAAAGTCATCACAACGGTATATGAACTACCATCAACAACAGTAATACTTTCTGTATTTGTGTCATATTTCATTGGTTGCATAACTGCACCGCCACCATCAGTTTCTAAAGTCCAGTGTATATGTCCGTCTCCTAATCCTGCTGTAGCCACTGCAAAATTTTGAACCAAAATGTCAATATTTACATTTGTAGTACCAGAAGTAAAAACAGTAGAGTCGGTTGGAGCTGTTATAGTTAGCATAGGGTTGGTTCCTGTAGCTTCTAAAATAATGTTTTGAAAACGAATACCTCTGCCAGAAGTGGCAGCAGTCGAAAAGCGGATTTTTACCTGAGTACTAACACTTGCTAAGTTAATGGTGTGCGTTGTATAGCTTGTAGTTGTTACAGGACTAGTGTCTGTTTCTGTATAAGTAGCTCCGTTGTTATATGATATTTCTGTAAACACAGCATTATGCGCGCCTGACCCCCAGGATCTGATGTCAAATTTCACTTGAGCAGAGCCATATGTAGATAAATCATAAATATCAGTTGTGATAACGTCAGAAGGAGATCCAGCTTCAATATGGTAATAAGACGTTTTGTCAATAGCTTCTCCAGCAACATTATTAGCATCACTCCATCCAGCAGAAGGGTATGCTCCACCACCAGCAGCATTGAATATTTCAGTTTGTCCAAAAGAAATTGAAGTTACCACCATGGCAACTAAAAAAAAGTAGATTTTTTTCATAATTAAGTATATTTAATATTTAGTAAAACTTGAGGGCAAAAATACAAAATTTTAATTGTATTTATTTAATACATATGTTAATCAGTTGATTTTAACGATAAAATAACACGAGGGTATTTAGTGTTATCTAAAAGTTATGTATGTTATCGAAATGTTATCTTATTTGATTTGCTCTTTAATAGTTTGATTTATATAGTACCTTTGATTGTATACATTAATTTAAATTAAGTAATGAGTACAGATATTGTTAAAATTTTATTGGTAGATGATGAGCCAGATATTTTAGAGATAGTTGGGTATAATTTATCAGTGGGGGGATATGAGGTGTGTACTGCCACAAATGGACTTGAGGCAATAGAGGTTGCTAAAAAAGAGTTGCCTAATTTGATTATTTTAGATGTGATGATGCCTAAAATGGATGGTATTGAAGCTTGTGAGCAACTTAGGAAATTGCCAGAGCTATCAAATACGATCATTACCTTTTTAACAGCAAGAAGCGAAGATTATTCTCAAGTAGCTGGATTTGATGCTGGGGCTGATGATTATATAACAAAGCCAATTAAGCCAAAAGTATTATTGAGTAAGGTAAAAGGGTTACTTCGCAGAACTTCTGTTAAAAAAAATGATGAAAGTGCATTAAATATTGGTGGTCTGGTTATTAATAGAGAAGAGTATAAAGTAATAAAAGAAGGTGTAGAACTTGTATTGCCAAGAAAAGAATTTGAGTTGTTATCATTGTTAACCTCTAGGCCTGGGAAAGTTTTCACTAGAGAAGAAATATTAAATACCGTTTGGGGAAATGATGTTGTAGTTGGTGGCAGAACTATTGATGTTCATATTAGGAAACTTAGAGAAAAAGTTGGGGATGAATCTTTTAAAACAGTAAAAGGTGTGGGGTATAAATTTGTGTCTAATTAATGGCTAGAATTAAAAAAACATACAAGTTTGCGTTGTATTCATCTTTGATGATTACAATTCTGTTGAGTTTTCTGTTAATAGCTTTTTTTTATAAAGAAGTAACAATTGTTAATGCCGCCGGGTTTATAGTAATTTGTTTTGTGATTTGCTTATTCGTAATACAATACCGATCAGAAAAATTTATATATAGACTGATTAAAAAAACCTATGAAGAGGTTTCTCTATTGGATGAAACAAGTCTTCATCAAGAAGCAGTTACTACGGATATAACTACACTAACTAGTGATGTAAAGAAGTTCGCTCGCGATAATAAATTAAAAATAGAAACATTACAAATTCGTGATGAATACCGTAAGGAGTTTATGGGGAATATTGCACACGAATTAAAAACACCATTATTTACGGTTCAGAGTTATATTTCAACTTTGTTGGACGGAGCGGTAGAAGATGATAAAGTAAGAGAAAAGTATCTTGGTAGAGCAAGTAAGGGAGTAGATAGACTTATTTATATTGTTGATGACTTGGATTTGATCACCAAGCTAGAGGTTGGAAATTTAAATTTAAGTATTTCAACATTTGATATTGTTGAAATGGTAAAGGATGTGTTTGAATTATTTGAAATAAAGGCTCAAGAGAATGGGGTGACATTGGTTTTTGATAAATTATATTCATCATCCGTTTTAGTTAATGGGGATAAAGAAAAAATAAGACAGGTAATCACCAATTTAATAGTAAACGCTATCAAGTACGGGCAAGAAAACGGAACCACAGAGGTGGGTATAGAACAGTTAAGTCACGATAAAATTATTGTGCGTGTTACGGATAATGGAGTAGGGATTGAAAAAAAACACTTGCCGAGGCTTTTTGAACGTTTTTATAGGGTTGACTCTAGCGGGTCAAGAGATAAAGGTGGGTCTGGTTTGGGACTGTCTATAGTAAAACATATTATTGAAGCACATAATCAAAAAATATATATTGAAAGTGAATTTGGTGTTGGTTCAGAGTTTTCATTTACACTAGAAGCTGCTGATTAGTTGAAAACAGCAAAAATGTTAGAAAAGTCTGTGTTCTTTTTTTCAGTGTTGAGCCCTTTGTAGTTAGATGTTTTTGTTAGTGATTCAGTGCAAAAATTGTCTTGTGAGCAGTAAGGTGTATGATTTAATTTTTGTAGACGTTGTGCTAAGTACTCTTGTTCAAATTGTCCAGGTGTTGGAATAAAAAAAGCTTTTTTATTCATTTTAGCTAAATCCATAATTGTAGTATAGCCTGATCGTGATATAATAAGTTCACTTTCGTTAATAGCAGTTTCTAGTTCGTTACTTGTCATGTAATTGTAACTAGTTATGTTTTTTTCTGAAGCTATTTTTTGTTCAGGGGCTATTTTTCCTTTTATAAATAGAATTTTTTTAGTAGAATTTTTTAACTCTTTGTAAAGCTTTTTTTCTAAAAGAGTTCGTTGTGGTTCAGGTCCTGAGAGAATTACCAAGTAGTCGTATTTTGTTGCAGTGTTACTTTTTTTGAAACGGCTTAATATCCCAATGTATTTTAGGTTTATTGATGAGTTGGTGATGTGACCAAGTTTCCCGCTATAATTATACTCATCATTGGAATCAGGAACCCAGCATTCGTCAAATTTTTTTATAATATTTTGATGAATTTTGCTGCTTAATATAGTCGTAATTCCACTCAATACATTTAGTTGATGTGTAATATAAATAGAGGGTGTGTTTTTATTGTAAACCCCAAATCTATTGTCTGAAATAATTCCAGAAATGTTTCTTTTTGTAACGATATTGTCAACTGTTTTTTTTTCTTTTTTAACAGCACTTATTAATTTAGGGAAGTGTAGTAGTAGCTTTAGTCTAAAAAACGCACCGTTTTTAGGGTACTTAATGTTGTAAGATGGTAGTTCGATGCACTCAAGCAATGGGAATTCTTTTTTCAGAAGTTTTAACGCATCACCATCCGAAGCTAATATAGGTGTAAAACCATTTATTTGTAATTCACGAATAATAGGAATGCATCTTGTAGCGTGACCTAAACCCCAATTTAAAGGAGCGACAAGTATGTTTTTTGGTTTTGCCATGAATATTAAGGCAAGTTACATTATTTTTGTCAAAAA
>Ga0209291_1001281_pt1 | contig 22587 bp, 25 predicted proteins | sample GOMGulsemesocosm_FD_184633 | JGI IMG/M metagenome (GOLD analysis project Ga0209291, IMG submission 184633) | Methane-oxidizing microbial communities from mesocosms in the Gulf of Mexico - GOM9B Gulf of Mexico (SPAdes) (version 2) | ecosystem: Environmental > Aquatic > Marine > Cold seeps...
ATGTAAATAACGGTATTGCTCGTAGAAATTGGGCAAGAAACGAAGGTGCTATTTTTGCGATTGAAAGGGCTATGAAATCGGAACCAAGCTTAAAAGTTACTGTCCCAAACTTGGTTAATAACGATTTACTTGCTAACTTATAAAAGCGTAAATAAGTATTACGAGGAATAATAAAATTTATTCCTCATAATACTATTCATATCTGCGCTTTATTTAATAACTAAAAAAAGCAATACTATGAAATTTATTAAACTACTTTGTTTAGCGCTCATTTTAACCTTAGTTTCTTGTGCTTCGGTAAGAGTAAGTACTGACTACGACTCTCAAGCAACATTTGATAACTACAAAACTTTTGCCTTTTACAAACCAGGAATTGATAAAGTAGAAATTTCTGATTTAGATAAAAAACGAATTCTTAGAGCTATTGAAAAAGAAATGCTCACTAAAGGATTTACAAAGTCTGAATCTCCTGACTTATTAGTTAACATTAATACTAAAACAGAAAAAAACGTAGATGTTTATAACGCTGGAATTGGATATGGATGGGGACCTTGGTATGGCGGTTATAACAGACAAATATCTAGTTCAACCAATGGTGTGCTATATATTGATTTAATCAATTCTAAAGACAAACAATTGGTTTGGCAAGGACGCGGATCAGGTTATTTAACACATCATGTGGAAAAAAAAGATGCCAGAACACAAGAGTTTGTTACTGCTATTTTAGCAAAATACCCTCCGGGAGTTACTAAAAAGTAATGCCTCTTTAATTATAAATGCTCTTTAAAAAACTATTGATTTACATAGGAACTTTATTTATATATTTACATCTGAATAATTTAAATTTAAACTAAAACCAATGCAAATCATTAACAAAACTAAACACATTTTAATTTTAATTCTTTTAATTTCTTTTTCAACTAGTATAAATGCGCAAGAAAAGAAAGAGAACAAACAAACAAACAAACCAATGCAGAATATGTTATAGAATTAATGAATAAAAAAACTATAAACAAAGTGTATATGGTTGCCACTAACATGCATAAATCTTATGATGGAGACTGGCTTAGAAGAATGAAAGCAGACGGAGAATCGCTATATTTTTACAAAGGTGGGGATTTAGAGCATAGATGGAACACTAAAAACACTGTGTTCATAGAACAATATAAAGATGTTATAAAAGTTCGTATGACAGAAGAAATTGGAGAATAACTCAATTCTCTCCATTCCATTCCAGTTAACAATAAAGTTCTATCATTAATTAAAAAAGCCTAAACAACATGTTGTTTAGGCTTTTTTAATTTTTAGAGTTTTCCTATCCGTTCATAATGTTTATAAAACCGTTCGTCATATTTTTAATTTTAGTACTGTAGTGCCCTTATATCTTTGTTACTGTAATTAAAAAAAGAATTTAACAGCATGAAAAAAATATTAATCACAGTATCTAAAATAATATTAGGAATTTTATCCATAATCATTCCTTTTAAAATTCTTGTTTATTTAGTAACTGATGTTATACAAATACATAACTACAGCCAATTAAAATGGTTTGTACTGCTAATTTGTTCCTTAGGATTTTACATTTCCGGATTAATCAATAAAACTACATCTCTAAAATTTATTCCCTTTTTATATACCACACTACTCTTATTTATTCCTTTAAGATCTTTTTATTTTCCTCTTATAATGTATCTTTTCTTGTTTGCTACAATTAGTTTATTGTTAACCCGTAAAGAGTTTAGCAACAAAATTAAATTGCCTTCACTACTACTAATGAGTGGCCTATTTATATATTTTCTGTTTTCGCAACCTTTAATTATTCGAAAGGAGAAAGTCATTAAAAATGATCAATACGGAAACATTATGAATGGAAAAACAATTTGGGATTTTTCAGAAGAAAAAAACAACTTATTACCGGAGTCCGTTTTTTTAGACATTAATAACAAACCTTTAGATTTAAAGTCTTTTAAGAATAAGACTTTATACATCTCATTTTGGGCAACTTGGTGTGGACCTTGCCACAAAGAAAAACCAGCTCTTAAAAAATTAAAGAATCATTTTAAGAACAATAAAGACATCATTTTTATTGACATTTCAGTTGATGGAGACAAAGAAAAATGGAGTAAATTTATTGAATCAAATAAACCAAGTGGAACTCAACTAATTTCAAAAAACGAAGGAAAAACAAGGGAATTGTTTGAATTACCTGGGGTGCCAGCACACATAGTTGTTAACTCAAAGGGAGAATTCGCAAAAGCTAGAATTATTCAAAGAGCTTACAAGTTACTTTCCGACTCTATATATCTTGATAAATTCATAAATAGAGAGTTACCTAAAAGTACTAATTCTTTTAGCATTGAAAATTATCGAAAAGTAAAATATGTAACGTTAGATTCTACAAAAACAATCTATTATAAAACAACTGAGAAAAATAGACTATTAGCAAATCAACTAAACAACCTTATCGATGCTATAAGAAAAGAGAAAAAGCCAAAATTCGTTAATCTATTAATTGAAAAAGAACCAATTCCAAATGTGGACTCAATTATTTACAAAGTAATGATTGACATAAGCAATATTGATATTCAAAAATAGTTCAAACAATGGGATAACAAACGTAAACATTACAGGCTTGATGTAAAAACTTGAATGTTTGTATCGTCAAATCATTTAATTATTCAATTTAAATAACAATATTTGATAACTCATCATATTACTTCAATGAACAAATACTTAAAACATTTTTTATTAATTATTCTAATTATAGGAGCTACAGCTTTATCAACTACTGCATTCTCAATTATTGGTACTCATTTTATGAAAAATTCCAAAAACGTTTATCAATATGAAGAAACTATTGATTATGTTATTGAAAAATCTTGCGGTTGTACAACTATTGAAAAAAATACCTCCTATAATCGAACTAATTCTAATAAGCCCTTATTTAAACACTTGTATGTTTTAAAAGGTTGTAATTCTATTGATGTAAAAAAAGTTTCAAAAAAAACACTCGAGGAATTGCTAAAAAAGAACAGTTGTTCTGATTTAAATATTGAAGTCCTCTTATGTCACAAACAAAACAACTTTACTTCATTTCAAATTAACGATTGTAATATTACATTAGATGAATAATTACAAAGAAACACCTTACTGGTTAGTACAAATAGTTTATTGGTCTTTTTTAAATGTATTTGTTTTTATTGATTATTGGCCAAACGGAAACCAATACAACCAAACATTTTGGCAAACATCAATCAATTTAACTATTTATGCACTTATTGGTATTTTTTGTTCTCATCAAATAAAAAAACAACTAAATAGAACAATATTCTTAGATACATTTAAATTACTACCTGTACTTAAAGCCATTGGAATAACTTTCTTTTATATAGTCCTATTTTATAATTTAGCATTACATCATCGTATAGTAACTCAACCAATAATTCATTCCCTTTTTGAAGTTGACATACCACATACAGTTGGGAAAATCCCTGAACGTATCTTTTTTAATCACAACATGAATATATTTCTTATTTGGATCCCATGCTTTATTCTTATAAAAGGAATAATAGTATTAAACCGTAACAATCAAGAAAGATTACTATTAAAAGTTAATTTAAAAGAATCTCAATTAAACACCTTAAGAGGGCAGATTAACCCTCATTTTATATTTAATAGTTTAAATAATATTAGAGGCTTAATATTGGAAGACACTCATAAATCCAGAGAAATGATTACCCGTTTATCTGACATGTTACGATATTCATTAACTAAAAACGACATTGATGCCATTGCCATTGTTGATGAATTGGAAATGGTTGATAATTACGTAGCCATTTCAAAAATACAAATGGAAGAGCGCTTACAGTTTGAAAAAAACATTTTATTAAATACTGATGACGTTTTAATTCCTCCCATGATTATACAAATGCTTGTTGAAAATGCAGTAAAACACGGTATTGCAAACATCAAAAACGGCGGAGTTGTTACACTAAATATTAAGCAAGAAAACAATAATTTAAAAATCGAAGTCATTAACCCTGGAAAATTAGCAACTGATAGTAATTCAACGCAATTGGGAGTTAAAAACATAAAAGAACGCTTAGCTTTATTATATAAAGAAAATGCACATTTTAATTTAGAAGAGAACAATAATCAGGTTATTGCCACTATACAAATACCTTTATCATGAATATTAATGCCGTAATAGTAGAAGATTCTCGTTTAGCAAGAAATGAGTTAAAGGAACTCATAAAGGAATTCCCTAATATAAATATTTTAGGGGAAGCCGAAAATGTTGATGAAGGCGTTACTTTAATTCAAGATACAAAACCTGACTTGTTATTTTTAGATATTAACATGCCTGAAAAAGATGGATTTCAATTATTAGAAGAATTAGATGAAGCCCCGATGGTTATTTTCACCACAGCTTTTGACGAATATGCAATTAAATCTTTTGAATACAACGCCTTAGATTATTTAATGAAACCCATTAGCTTAAAACGATTTGAAGCTGCTATTGATAAAATCACCGAGCGTTTTAATAATCGTAAAGTCTCTGAATCTCCTATAGAAAAACTGAATGAGAATAGTCAGATTTTCATTAAGGATGGAGAGCAATGTTGGTTGGTGAAAATTGAAAACATCACCTTATTTGAAATCGTTGGAAATTATACGCGTGTGTATTTTGATAACAATACCCCCCTGCTCTACAAATCCTTAAATCAAGTTGAAGAAAAATTACCCGATAATAATTACTTTAGAGCTAACAGACAACAAATTATCAACACAAACCACATTAAAAATGTGACACCTTGGTTTAGCGGAAAACTAAAATTAGAAATGACAAATGGTGTGGATGTAGAAGTGTCGAGGAGACAAAGCCAGAGTTTTAAGGAACGATTGAGTTTGTAAAACCAAAAAAGCGACTCAATAAAGTCGCTTTTTTGGTTTTACTTTCAAATATCTAATGCTAATACGCCAACAACTCTTCAATCTTCACCTTCACCTTTTCTGTAGAAGGAATCATCGTTTGTTCTAGCGTACTATTTAAGGGGATTGCTGGCATATTTTCACTACCAATAGTCATTACTGGAGCATCTAAATACTTAAAGCATTTTTCTTGTACCAATCCGCTTAACGCTCTACCAAAAGAATTGTTAGTTGGTTCTTCAGTTACTATTAAACATTTCTTTGTCTTTTTAACCGAGTTTAAAATAGCTTCTTCATCTAACGGATATAACGTACGTAAATCTACTATCTCTACATTTTCCTTTAAATCTTTAGTAGCATTTAAAGCCCAGTGTACTCCCATACCATAAGTAACTACGGTCATGGTTTCTTCTTCATCTTGTTGCCAGATTTCTTGTACCACTTTTGCTTTTCCTAATGGTAAAATATAATCTTCCGCTGGCTCAATAGTTCTAGCAGCATCAGTTCCTTTTACTTTAGACCAATACAATCCTTTATGCTCTAAGAACACTACCGGGTTTGGATCATGATACGCTGCTTTTAGCATACCTTTTAAATCGGCACCGTTACTTGGGTAGGCTATTTTAATTCCTCTAATATTCGTTAATATAGACTCTACAGAAGACGAATGATAAGGCCCACCACTACCATACGCTCCAATAGGGATACGTAAGATCATAGATACTGGCCATTTACCATTAGATAGATAGCAACTTCTACTTACTTCTGTAAACAATTGGTTGATTCCTGGGAAAATATAATCCGCAAACTGTACCTCAACAATTGGCTTTAACCCAGCTGCAGACATCCCTACAGTAGAACCAACAATAAATGCTTCTTGTATAGGTGTGTTAAATACACGTTCATCTCCAAACTTCTGAGCTAAAGTAGCAGCTTCTCTAAATACTCCTCCTAATCTACCTCCTACATCTTGTCCGTATAATAAACATTCTTTATGCTCTCGCATTATTTCTTCAACCGCAAACAATGCACAGTCTACCATTACCACTTCTTCTTTGTCAGCTGGAGCTCTTTCCCCGCTTTCTTCAGTAATTGGTGTTGGCACAAAATCGTGCGTAAATAAATCTGATGGAGAAGGATCTTCTGCCTCTAATGCTTTTTCAAAATCAGACTTTACTAGAGTAATTGCTTCCGTTTCAATTGTACCTACTTCTTGCTGAGTGAATCCTGCATCTAATAATTGTTGTTGCAATACCGGATACGGATCACGAGAACGAGCTTCCTCCAAATCATCACGATACCATTCCATACGCACACCAGAAGTATGGTGATTTAATAATGGAACTTTAGCATGCAATAATACTGGTCTACGTTCTTCTCTTATTATTTTTAAAGCCTTCTCTACTGCCTCATAAGATTCTGTAAAATTAGCTCCATCTATAGTCATTGCTTCTAAACCATTGAACCCACGTGCATATTCATACGCATCTTGAGCTCTAGTTTCTTCTGCATTAGCAGAAATATCCCAACCATTATCTTGTACTAAGTATAAAATTGGCAATTGCTTTAATGCAGCCATTTGAAAAGCTTCAGAAATCTCACCTTCTGTAACAGATGCATCTCCTAAACTACAAACCGCTACTGGTTTATCAGCTAATGATTTATCATCTAAATCTACGTTCTCTTTATACCAGAATCCCATAGCAACTCCTGTTGCAGGAATTGCTTGCATACCTGTAGCTGATGATTGGTGTGGTATTTTTGGTTTATCAGCATCGTTTAAACTTGGGTGACAATAATACGTTCTACCTCCAGAAAACGGATCATCTTTCTTGGCCAATAACTGCAACATTAAATCATAAGGTTGCATACCAAAAGACAATAACATAGCATCGTCTCTATAATACGGAAACGCATAATCTTGTGGTAATAATTGCATTCCTAAAGCTATCTGAATAGCCTCATGCCCTCTTGAAGTAGCATGTACATATTTAGATACTAGTTTAAAATTGTCTTCATATAAAGTAGCCATTGCTTTTGCTGTACACATTTTAGCGTAGGCCTTTTGCAGTGTTTCTTTTGATACTGGTTGCTGTGTCGTCATTTCTTTCGTTTCCATATTCAGTTCTTGGGGTTGAATAGATTTTTCTATAAAAGAAAATCTATTTTACTTCAATATTATACTTACTCAATAAGCCTAAAACTTCAGGTATTGAGAATTTAGCTTTCTTTATATTATTATTTTCAGGATCTAGCATATAATTATAAGAGCTCTTAAAATCTACTTTTTCTAGTATCGTTCTATTAAAAATGGCGTTTTTAAAATCGCACTTATTAAACAACGAACTACTCATATCTGCTTCTGTAAAATCTACTTTTCGCAACATACAATCAGTAAACTTTGTGCTTTTTGCTTTTACTTGATAGAACGAAGCTAAATTCAAATTACATTCTTTAAATGTTACAGAGAATAAAAAATCACTGCAATCATTAAACAGTAATCCTACTAGCTTACAATTAGAGAAAACCACATTGTTAAAAACAGTATGTTTTAAGTTTGTATTGCTTAAATCACATTCCTGGAACTCGCATTCTATAAATGACACATTAGACAAATCTGAATCTAAAAAAACACAATTTACAAAGGTGCAATTATCATATTCTCCTTTAGCTAACGCTACTTGAGAATAGTTTTGCTTTTCATAAACAGTATCTTCTATAATAGTATTCATTTATATAACTCTATCGGCACTAAACGCTTCTAAATTATCGGCTACTCTTCTTAAGAATGAACCTCCTAAATATCCATCTACTACTCTATGATCAAAAGACAATGATAAATACATCATGCTTCTAATAGCAATTTCATCTCCTTTATCGGTAGTCATTACCTCAGCACGTTTCTTAATGATTCCTAAAGCAAGAATTGCTACTTCTGGCTGGTTGATAATAGGTGTCCCCATGATACTACCAAAGGTTCCTACATTAGAAATGGTAAATGTACTTCCTTGTATTTCTTCTGGCTTTAATTTATTTTCTCTAGCTGCATTGGCTAAATGATTTACATCTTTTGCAATAGCTACTAAATCTTTATTCTCTGAATTACGCACTACTGGTACTATTAAATTCCCGCTAGGCAAGGCAGTAGCCATACCAATATTTATGTCCTTACGTAATACTACTTTAGTTCCGTCTACTGAAGCATTGATTCCTGGGAAATCCTGAATAGCTTTAGTAACAGCTTCTACAAACAATGGCGTAAACGTTAATCGCTGACCATATTTTTCTTGAAAAGGAACTTTATTAGCATTACGCCAAGCAACCATTTCGGTAACATCTGCTTCTACATAAGCCGTAACATGTGGTGATGTTTGTTTAGAATAGACCATATGTCCAGCAATCATCTGACGCATTCTATCCATTTCTTCAACTACATCATGTCCCTCTGTATACTTTATTGGTGGTGCATTAAAATTAAAGGTATTGGTAATTGGAGAAGCTTGAGCTTTCGGACGACTTGGTAAAGGATACTTTCTATTCTTTACATAGTTCATTACATCGCTCTTACGAATACGACCTTCTGTTCCTGTACCAACTATACTTTGCACTTCCTCTATTGTCAATCCTTCTTTTTGAGCAATACTTATTACTAAAGGAGATAAAAAAGCATCTGGATCTTGCGTTCCTAATTTAAATTCGGACTTACTAGACTTAGTTGCTTTTGAGGCTTTTTGTGTTGGTTTTTCTGAACCGTTTTTTTGAGCAGCAACTTTTACTTCTCCTGAAGCTTCAATAACTGCTATAATTGAACCAATTGCAATAACATCTTGTGATTGGCATTTAATTTCTTTGATGATTCCATCACATGGCGATGGTACTTCTGAATCTACTTTATCGGTAGCGACTTCTAATAAGGTTTCATCTGCCTCTACTGTATCTCCTACTTGTTTTAACCAGTTTAACACGGTTGCTTCTGAGATACTCTCCCCCATTTTTGGTAAAGTTACTTCTACTAATGTCATGTATTATTTTTGAATTAATTACAAAAGAATAAAGATACAAAACAACACTATAATTTAATTATAAAAACTGACACAGAACACAAAAGCAGGATATTATTCTCCCAATAAGCTTATTAAAATCATTTTATTCTTTATTTTTGAAAAATAAAGCCTTTATCATAATAAAATTCTATTCATGAAGCTAGATGCTACCGATCATAAAATTTTAAAACTTTTACAAGAAGATTCTAATCGTACTGTTAAAAGTATTGCAGAAAGCTTAGGCTTATCTACTACTCCTATTTTTGAACGCATCAAAAAGCTAGAAAAAGAAAACTGTATTGATAAATATGTGGCTGTATTGAATCAGAAAAAAATTGGTTTAAAACAGATTGTTTTTATCGGTATTACACTTCAAGGCCACACGAGAAGTTATTTGGAGAAATTTGTTAAAGAAATTAATGACTTTCCTGAGGTAATAGAATGCCATAGAGTTAGTGGTAATTTTGACTATTTACTTAAGTTAGTAGTAGAAGATATTGAAGCTTATGAAAAATTTATCATTACTAAATTAACTTTACTGCCATATTTAGGGAATGTGCAAAGCCTTATTGCACTGTCTACCAGCAAACAGACTAATCAAGTAGATTTATCTCATTTACTAGAAAACTCCAAATAGTTAAGCTAAAACTACTTTTTGGTTTTCAATTGCTAAAGCTGTATCACTCCATAGCGCTATTCTATGCAGTAAAGCCTTTTTACTAAACGCCAAAGCTTCATCCCATTTAACCTGATCTTGTCCACATAACTCTTCAACCATTTTTAAACTAATTGGACCATGCTCATCTCCATCTAGTTCTATGTGGCGTTCTAAGTAATAAACTAACTTGTCAATATTAGAATTTTGTCCTAAGCCTTTAACAATTTCAATAAACATATCTGGAATTAAATCCTCTCTTCCAAAAGTGAATACCGCTGCTATAATATGAGGTTTTTGAGTAGCTATTACCTCAAAAGTAAATGCAACAAATTCTTGTACCGCTTTAGAAGCATGTATTTGCTTAAACGCTCTACCTATATTATTTCCGCCTTGAATTGACCTACAGAAAAGATTCATTTGAGAAGTATCTGCTCCTATTTGCTCCATAGCAGCTAAATACATTTCATAGTGACTCATGGTAACACCGTACTGATCAACATCACTTTCTTCTCCAAAAACAATTTCATTAATAAAACGTCTGGTTGTCGGATTTGATGATGGTGTCCAAGGCAAACTCACACAAGTTAAATGCAGTTGCAAGGCTTTTAATAAAGACATAAAATCCCAAACAGCAAATACATGTTGCTGGGTAAACAACTGTACATCTTCTTTTGTTTTAACCGATTTGTATAATGGATGATTGATTAATTCTTTTCGTAAAGAATCTAACTCGTTAAGAATATTGTTTATCATTTTAGCAGCTTTTTGGGGCTGCAAATATCGGTAAAAGAAATTACTTTTTTAGTTTCTTTAATATCATTCTTCCCCTAGCTTTGTATGCAGCGCTTTCATGAGCATAGTTTTGTTCAATGACCAATTTAAGTTCAGGGTGCACCCAAGAAATATCTTTACCCAAATGATACAAACTTGTCATAGAATATGCTCTTGGCGCCACTTTTAACTGATCGTCTATTAACCATTCAAAACCACGATTTACCATTTTTTCCTTTATTCCTGAATTCATCATAGCCTGCACTATATCATTCGGTTTTTTAGAATAATAATTCAATACAAATGTTTCTATAATTTTAGCTATTGGCCTTATAGCTGATTGATTAGTTAGGTATTGAGCCATATCTAAAATGGCATCCATATGCGGACATAAAACTTCTATATGCTGCCTATTCATAAACTCTAACCACCAGCAATATTTAAAATGGTTTTTATCATCACTAAAAGCACTATCAATTAACTCTGGTAATGCTTCAAGGTTATGCATTATTAAATCTACAGCATCTGCTCTTGAAATCATACTATGATTCACTTTTTCAATATTGAACTGTAAATCTTGTAAAGTCATTTGTAAGTATGTAAATTAAAACATTATGATTCTAAATATAATAGAAAAGTATTTCATTACACTTTTTTTTCCTATTTTAATATAAAATTAAACTAACTATACATAATGGATCATAGGTTTAAGAAAATAATGGCACAATCGCTATTATTAGGAACACTCACTAATGCTTATATTTTAAGTATTATAGTATACCTTGGTTTATACAGTATAACCTGGACCCCTATAATAACTACTATATTATTTTTGATAGGTTATTTCTTATTACAAAAGAACAAAATTAATGCAACCCAAGTTTTCTTTGGGGGTTCATTAATCGTTACTTATGAAGTATTTATTCACACCCATTTTTTAGGTTGGAATTGTGGCTTTTATTATTACATATTTCTATTACCTGCTGTTTTCCTAATTGGTGGAAAATGGAGAAAAGCTATTGCAACTTGTTTTTATAGCTTTTCAGTAATTACTATTGCAGCATTGTTTGTTTTCTTCTTCAATAAAAAAGGTCAGTATCCTATTTCATCAGAGATTACATCCTACCTTAATCTCAGTAATTTTACGCTAACTGGTATTGTTATTTTGGTAGTTATCTCATATTTCAGCAGAACAGTACTTAAAAAAGAAAATGAGCTCTTGCATCTTAACACAACGTTAACCAAACAAAACCATAAAGTAGTAAATCAACATAACAACCTTCAAGTTTTAATGAAAGAGATTCACCATAGAGTAAAAAATAATTTACAAATGGTTAATAGTTTATTGCGCTTACAGGCAAGTCAAGTAAAAGACAAAAAGGTAACTGAGTTATTTACAGTTTCTAGACAACGAATTTTATCTATGGCGAAGCTTCATGAAAAAATGTACGAATCTGAAGACTTACAACACATTGATATTTATGAACATTTTGAATCGTTAATTAAAGGGTTGTTAGATAGCTATACAACTGATAAGGAAATAACTCTTGACCTTAAAGTAGAAAATATTAATTTAAAAATTGACAGTTTAATTCCTTTAGGTTTAATGGTTAATGAAATTATAACCAATTCCTTAAAATATGCTTTTACCAACCAAGAAAAAGGAATCATTAAACTACACTTATACTTCACGAATCGTCAAGAAATTGAAATGATTATAGGAGATAATGGTATTGGTGTAAAACTTGAAGAAGCATCTAGCGGACTAGGATCTAAATTAGTGAAAGCTTTTACCAAACAATTAAATGGCTCCATCGAGCAATTACAAACTCCTGGAACAATGTTTAAAGTGGTATTTAAAAAGAATTGACATATTAGTACTTATGCAACTCTAGCCAATAGCAGTCATCTTTTGACCCTTTCCACTCAAAAACAAACTCCCCGGTAATTTCAAATCCTACTTTTTGAAGTACGTTTACTGAACCTTTATTAGGAATATCAGCTGCTGCATATAAGCTTTTCACATCGGTTTTATTAAACATATAATCTACCCAAGCTTGAGCTGACTCTGTAGCATAACCTTTACCCCAAAATTTAGGAATGAAACGATACCCTAACTCATACACATGATGAAAACCATTCATTTGCTCAGACTCATTCAAGTATTTAATACCAGACCAGCCCATAAATTCATTGGTTTCTTTATGAATTATAGCCCATCTGGCTATTCCTCTTTCTTTGTACTGTTTTAGCAAGTATTCTATTGCTTTTACAGCTTCATCTTTAGTTGTAATAGGTTTATTCCCAAGATACTTATGTACCTCTGGATTTGAATCTAACTCAAACATTCCATCTACGTCCGTATCTAGAACTGGTCTTAAAATTAGGCGTTCGGTTTCTATTGGTTGATTAGGCATCATTTTTTCAAAAACTCATTTAGTGTTTTATAAAAATCTTCCTGAGTAGGTCTATTTTCTGGAATTTCACGTAAAGGTTCTACCGCTTTCATGGTTTCATGACAGTCGGCTGGTAATGTTTGATACAATTGCGTCCCTTTTGTTTTCCAACCAATCATTTCTTCAGACACTTCCTTAATTACTTTAGCAGGGTTACCAACTATTAATTGTCTTTTTTCAAAAACTGCATTTGCTTTTACAAAAGCCATTGCTCCTACGATACATTCATCACCAATTACAGCATCATCCATAATAATGGAGTTCATCCCAATCATACAATTTCTACCCAAGTTTGCTCCATGAATAATTGCTCCATGACCTACATGTGCTGACTCCTTTAAAGTAATCGATTTACCTGGGAACATATGTACTGTACAGTTTTCTTGCACATTTACACCATCTTCTAAAATAATTTCACCCCAATCACCACGTATAGCTGCTCCTGGTCCTATATAACAATTTTTACCAATAATCACATTTCCAATAACGGCTGCTAAAGGATGTACAAAACTACTTTCATGAATTACTGGAATGAATCCTTTGAATGAATATATCATGTCTAAATGTAAAATTTAAAACCGAAAAATAACAAATGTAAAAGTACTATTCTCATGTTCATCTCTAAACATAGATAGTTAACCTTCTTTAAATAATTAAAATCAAAAAAAGTTAAAATGTATCTACTTTAAAGTTTTACATTTTAACTTTTTCGGTTTTGCTGTTTTTAAGTTTTTTTATTTGAAACGCTTCAGTGTTTCTTTAGTGAAATCAGACAATACTAATCTACCAGAAATTATTGCTCTTTCTGCTAAAAGCGTATCCCAATGTTCTGTTCCTTCCCAAATAATCTTTTTCATTTCCGTCATGGCTTCAGGATTATACGTACATAGGTTTTCAGCAAATGTTTTTACTGCTTCATCTAATTCTTCAGTAGACTCATATACTTGAGCGAACAAACCTTTTGATTGAGCCCATTCAGCCGTATAAAAAGAATTTGCATCAATAGCAATTTGTGACATTCCTGTCAACCCTAGTTTACGTTCTACAGCTGGCCCAACTACAAATGGTCCGATACCTACATTTAATTCACTTAATTTAATTGAAGCAAATTTAGAAGCCATACAGTAATCGGTTGCTGAAGCAATTCCTACTCCTCCTCCTACTGTTTTTCCCTGTACACGTCCGATTATAAATTTTGGACATTTACGCATTGCGTTAATAACGTTTGCAAAACCTGAAAAGAATACTTTTCCTGTTTCCGCATCATTAATAGTAATTAACTCTTTAAAACTTGCTCCGGCACAGAACGTACGAGCTCCTCCACTTTTTAATACAATTACTTTTATAACCTCATTAGTTCCTGCTGCTGTTATTGCATCAGCTAATTGTGTTAATATATCTCCTGGTAATGAATTATGTGCAGGGTGGAAAAACTCAATTGTTCCTACCCCGTTTTCTATGCTTTGTTTTACGTATGGTGCTGTCATTGCTTTTTTAGTATGTCAATCCGTACTTGTTGCGGATTCGTTTTATTTTATTTCTGATTATATTTTGAAAGATCCCATTCTGCACTTAAATCCAACCACTCAGGGTTTTGCTCTGTGATAATGTTTATCTTCCATTCTCTTTTCCACTTCTTAATCGTCTTTTCTCTTCTGATGGCAATTCGTACATCTGAGTGCTCTTCGAAATAGACTAACTTTTTAATATTATAACGTCCAACATGTGTCCCATGAGTACTTTTCTTATGTTCTGATATTCTTCTTTCAATATTATTTGTTATTCCTACATAAAAAATATGATTTCTTTCATGTGTTAGAATGTATGTATAATACTTCTTTGCCATTTAAAAAACATTAAGATATCATTGAAAGCGATCGCGCATTAAATGCGCGATGACTTTCATTATAATATTGCGTTTTAAAGCAAACCAAATTGTTCAAAGTGATGGCAGAAGTGTTTCGTATGCGTTAAATTCCATTCGAATTTATTCAACATTCCGAACACCGCATTTTTAGTTGTCGCTTCAGGATTTTCTTTGAAATACAATTCAAATGCATCATATGCTTCTACTAACTTCACTTTTGCTTCTGCTAAATTCTGGTATTGCATTTCTGCTAACCTATCTTGTAAAACAACTGGTGCTTTATAATTTTTAGGCATTGGAACATGCGTATATAACGATTCATGTACCTTTTCTAAAATTTTCTCTGGTGTTTCAATTTCAAAATCTTGAATCTCTCCAGATGCAACTCTAACAGAATATTCTAAATGCTCTACCATTTCTTGAGGACTCATGTTACCCCATAATGGTTTAGAATCTTCCGTTAATTTATTTAAATAACCAGAAATTGTTTTCTTATTGATATCAGCAAAAGGACTTTTCTTTTGAACCATCGTTAAAATAGTTGCTACCGCTACTAATTCATCCTCTTGATCAAATACCTCTACGAACCATTTTACGATTCCACTTGGTAATTCTGTTCCCCTAGAATCTCTATCTACACGCTCTTTACATGTTAAACGCACATAAACAGTATCATCATGATAAATAGGGCGCAAGAATCTACATTCTTCTAATCCGTAATTCGCTGCAACTGGTCCCTTATTCGGATATACAAATAATCCTGCAGCTGCAGCTATTATGAAATATCCGTGAGCTGTACGTTTTTCAAAAATACTTCCTTCTAAAGAAGTAATATCTGTATGTGCATAAAAATGATCCCAGGTTAAATTACCAAAATTGATAATGTCGGTATCAGTAATCGTACGCTTATGTGTTTTTAAAGACATCCCTGGTTTAATATCTTCCCAATGATATGCAAACGGATGCTTTTCACTCTCTTTATAATCGGCGTTTGGCTGGTAAATTCCAGTCACTTCAGTTAAGGTAGTTGGAGTTCCTTGAATAGCACAACGCTGCATGTAATGTTTTACACCACGCATTCCACCCATTTCTTCTCCTCCTCCAGCTCTACCTGGACCACCATGAGTTAATTGTGGTAATGGAGAACCATGACCGGTACTCACTTTTGCATTTTCTCTGTTTCCTACTAAAATACGACCATGATGTGAAGCTGCCTCCACGATATAGTCGCTAGCAATTTTATCATCATAAGTGAATATAGATGATACTAACGATCCTTTACCCATTTGAGCTAAAGTAACCGCTTCATCTAAATCTTTATATGGCATAATAGTACTTACCGGACCAAATGCTTCCAATTCATGAACTGCAGTATTGGTAAACGGATTGTCTTCACGCATTAAAATCGGCTTCATAAAAGCTCCTTTTTCTGCATCTGCTCCAACAACATCTACAGTATCTAAATTACCATAAACTATTTGTGCAGTTTTAGACAATTTAGCAACCTGATCTTTTACACTTTGTACTTGTACTTTACTCACTAAAGCCCCCATACGAACCTCTTTTAATCGAGGGTCACCAATAGTTACTTTATCTAATTGTTTCCCTAAAGCTATTTGAACATCTTCTACTAAGTTTTCAGGAACCATAATACGACGAATAGCAGTACACTTCTGTCCTGTTTTTACCGTCATTTCTTTACGAACTTCTTTTACGAATAAATCAAATTCAGGAGTTCCAGGAACTGCGTCTTTTCCTAAAATAGAACAGTTTAATGAATCAGCTTCCATTGTAAACGGAACAGCTTCTTCTATTAATCTCGGGTGTGCTTTTAATATACGACCTGTATGCGCAGAACCTGTAAAGGTTACTACATCTTGAGATTCTACTGTATCTAAAATATTTTTAGTCATACCACTCAACAACTGTAATGCTCCTTCTGGTAATATTCCAGAATCAACAATTACACGTACAACCGCCTCTGTTAAGTAAGCTGTTTGTTGTGCTGGTAATACTACTGCTGGCATACCTGCCATCCAATTTACAGCACATTTTTCTAACATCCCCCAAATAGGAAAGTTGAATGCATTGATATGAACAGCAACTCCTTTCTTAGGCACTAAAATATGGTGCGCCATAAAACGACCTCCTTTAGATAAATCTATTGGATCTCCTTCTACATGAAAAGGCTGATTCGGAAATAACTTACGTAACGATGCATTGGCAAATAAATTACCAAAACCACCTTCAATATCTATCCAGCTATCAACTTTTGTTGCTCCAGACCTATAACTTAAATCGTAAAACTCTCTCTTTCTTTTTGTAAGATATAACGCCAAAGTCTTTAACATGTTTCCACGCTCTTGAAAAGTCATTTTACGTAACTTCTCACCACCTTTGGTTCTTCCGTATTGTAAAACACTTGGAATATCTAATCCTGCTGTGGTTGAAAAACCAATAGTTTCTCCCGTCACAGCATCAAACATAGGAGTTCCATCTCCTTCGCCTGCTACCCAGTGACCATTTATGTAGTTTTCTAGTTTCATATTAATATCGAATGATGAATAATGAAGTATTCTAACCTCATATTCTTTATTTTTTTATTGTTAATTTATTAATATAATTTTTTACCTCCTTTTTAGAGTACTCCCCATTCTTTTGCTGATAGTTCCCATGTTTATTTACAATCAACAATCCGTAGCAACTCTTATCTTTTTTAAAAAAATTATCGAAAAAATATTTATTCAAATCGAAAAAATGCTTTTTACCATCAATCACTCCTTTTGATCTTTTAGATTCATAATAAACAAAAATATTATGTACATCCTTTAAATTTAATTCAGAATAGAAATCATCAAACCATTTAGTTGAGCCAATACTCATATATTGATCATAATGACAATATCCTTTCGGTTGTCTATAGTTTATAATAATCAACTCTTCCTTTTCCCAACCAAACAAGCCTTCTAAAACTTCGACTTGTTCTTTATTAAGTTTACCTTCATAATTCTGAGCATTCACAAAACAAATTATCAATAAAAAAGAAATAAGAGTTAAGACTTTTCTACTCATTATAAATTCACATTTTCAATAATAGCTGCATACCCTTGCCCAACACCAATACACATGGTAATTAAGGCGTAACGCTTACCGGTCTCTTGTAATTCTAAAGCAGCTGAATAAGCAATTCTTGCTCCGGTTACACCTAATGGATGCCCAATAGCAATAGCTCCTCCGTTTGGGTTGATACGAGCATCATCATCTGCTAATCCCCATTCACGAATACAAGCTAAACTTTGAGCTGCAAACGCTTCGTTTAATTCAATTACATCCATATCTTCCATATTCAACCCAGCTTTTTCTAAAGCCTTATTTGAAGCATTTACCGGACCTATTCCCATAATTCTTGGTTCTACTCCAACTACTGCAGAACTTACTATCCTTGCCATTGGTTGTAAACCGTATTTTTTAACTGCATCTTCAGAAGCAATAATAGTTGCTGCAGCACCATCGTTTAATCCAGATGCATTACCAGCAGTTACACTACCACCTTCTTTCTTAAAAGCAGGACGTAACTTGGCTAATATTTCTGGCTTTGTTGTTGGTTTAATAAATTCGTCATTCGCGAAAATGATTGGATCTTTTTTACGCTGTGGAATCTCTACCGCTACAATCTCTTTTGCCAAACGACCAGACTCTTGAGCCTTGGTTGCTTTCATCTGACTTCTATAAGCAAAAGCATCTTGATCTTCTCGAGAGATATTATATTTCTCTACTAAATTCTCCGCAGTAACTCCCATACCATCTGTACCATAAGCAGCATGCATTTTAGGGTTTACAAAACGCCAACCAAAAGTGGTATCGTACATTTTAGAGTCTCCTCCAAAAGCACTTGATGGCTTTGCTATGGCGTATGGTCCACGAGTCATATGCTCTACTCCTCCAGCAATAAACACATCTCCATCTCCTGCTTTAATAGCTCTATTGGCATGTATAATTGCTGATAATCCTGAACTACATAATCTGTTTACTGTTTCTCCTGGAACGGTATACGGCAAGCCAGCTAATAAAGAAGACATACGTGCAACGTTACGGTTATCTTCACCAGCTTGATTAGCACATCCCATGATAACATCTTCATAAGCATCTTTAGGAATGTTCGGATTACGTTCAGCAACCGCTTTAATAACCAATGCTCCTAAATCATCCGTTCTTACTGGTGATAATGTTCCTTTGTATTTTCCTATTGGAGTACGAACTCCGTCAATTATGTAAGCCTCTTTCATATTATTCCCAATCTTTATTAGTTCGATATACAGTCCCTTTAAATAAAGCAACTATAGTATCGTCTCTTTTTATTTCTATTTTATAAAACCCGAATCTATTTTTCAATGATTCTTCTTTAGCTACCGCTATAATTTTGTCTCCTTCTTTTAAGGTTTCCGTATGATTAATAGACGTATCTATTGAAACTGATTGCCTTCCATGTGTATTCGCTGCAAATGCTAAAGCACTATCTGCTATTGAATAGGTGATACCACCATGAGCTATACCAAAACCATTCAACATTTCTTGACGAATAGTCATTGATAGTTGACAACTTCCTTCTGATATAGCATCAACCTCAATTCCTAACCATTTAGAAAAAGGGTCGTTATCATACATTTTATGGACAATCTCTTTTGGAGTCATTTTAAAAGAATGTTTTTCCTTCTTTATTCATTTTACGTAATAACGGAGAACATCTGTAGCGATCTTCATGATATTCGTTATACATCGCATCAAGTTTGCCTACACACCAAGCAATTCCTTTCTCATCTACCCAAGTCAATAATCCTTTTGGGTAATTTACTCCTTTAGTCATTGCATTATCAATATCAGTTGCAGAAGCTACATTTAAAAACAATGCATCTGCTGCCTCGTTAATAAGCATTACTAACACTCTATCAAAAATTGTTTGCGCAAGTGCTTTATCTTCTGTTGGAGTAGGTTTTACCGCTCCTTCAGAATAATCGTAATATCCTTTACCTGATTTTCTTCCTAAATAACCTGCTTCAGAAAAACGTTTTTGTGTAAATGCTGGCTTGTATCTTGGGTCAAAGTAAAATGCTGTAAATACTGTTTCTGTAACCGTATAGTTTACATCATTACCAATAAAATCCATTAATTCAAAAGGTCCCATTCTAAATCCACCTAAGCTTTTTAAAGCCCAGTCAATTGTTGCGAAATCTGCTACTCCCTCCTCATAAATACGTAATGCCTCTCCGTAAAAAGGTCTTGCTACTCGGTTTACAATAAACCCAGGAGTATCTTTAGCTACAGCTACAACTTTTTTCCAATCAGAAATAGTTTGAGTCGCTTTATCTAATACTTCTGTAGAAGTTTGTATTGCAGGAATTACTTCGACCAACTTCATCAAAGGAGCTGGGTTAAAGAAATGAATTCCTACACAACGTTCTGGTTTTTGCAACGACGCTGCAATAGACGCTATTGATAAAGAAGACGTATTAGAAGCAATAATACAATCATCAGCAACATAGGTTTCTAATTCAGAAAACACCTTTTGTTTAATGTCTAAATTCTCAACAATCGCCTCAATAGTTAAATTAGAATCTCCTAAATCTTTTAAAGAATTTACATAAGAGATGTTGTTTTGAATTCTTGACTTTTCAGTTTCCTCAATTCTTCCTTTAACAATTAATCTTGCTAATACTTTTTCTAAACTTGCTTTACTTTTATCTAAAGCTTCTTGTTTGGTATCGTATATTTTAACTGTACATCCTGAAGTAGCGGCAACTTGTGCTATTCCACTTCCCATTGTACCAGATCCTATAATTCCTACTTTCATATTTATTGCCCACGAAAGTGGGTAACTTTTAAATTGAACTTATATATTATTTACCAATAAAGTTTGGTTTTCTTTTTTCTACAAAAGCATTCACTCCTTCTGAATAATCTTCTGTTTGGGCAGATTCAATCTGACACTTAGATTCTAAAGCTAATTGTTCTTTTAAATTATTTACTAAAGAAGCATTTAATACTCTTTTTGTTAATCCCAATCCCTTAGTTGGCATTTTGGCCATCTTCACAGCCAATTTATTAACCTCCTCTTCAAAAGTTTCAACTGAAAAGTATTTGTAAATCATTCCAATACGTTCTGCCTCTATAGCATCAACCTTATCACCAGTCATAATTAATGCAGATGCTTTTTGAAAACCTATTAATCTAGGTAAAAAGAACGTCCCTGCACTATCTGGTATCAAACCAATTTTACTAAAAGCTTGAATAAAACTAGCTTTTTCATTTGCCACAACAATATCACAGGCTAGAGCAATATTTGCTCCTGCTCCTGCCGCTACTCCGTTAACAGCTCCTATTATTGGTTTTTCAATAGCACGTATGCGTTCAATAATCGGGTTGTAATGTTCTTCTAAAATAGCCTTAAATCCAGGGTTTAATTCTGGACTAGTCACTTCTTTTAAATCTTGACCAGCGCAAAATGCTTTTCCATTCCCAGTTAAAACAATCGCTCTTACCTCATTGTTCTTTTCGCAATCATCTAATTTTTGTTGAAGATTCAATGCCATTTCTCTATTGAAACTATTGAATACATCTGGACGATTAAGCGTAAGAAACGCAACGTTATTTTCTATCTTTAAAGTTATTGAACTCATATCTTTATATAAACACCAATTCCCGCATATAGCGGGAATGATTTAATTATTTTAAACATTTAAAGTAGTCAAAGGGCTCTAAACAATCCTCACATTGGAAGAAAGCTTTACATGCTGTGGAGCCAAACTGACTAACCATTTTTGTGTTAGTGGAGCCACATTGTGGACAACCAACTAATTTTTTACTTCCTAATAAAACATCCTTATCCGCTTCTGCTTCTAAAGGAGGAGCTATACCATAATCGAGTAATGCTTTTCTTCCTTTCTCAGTAATCCAATCGGTAGTCCAAGCTGGGGACAATACTAATTTCACATTAGCATCATAACCATTCTCTTTCAGTATTTTTTTTATATCATCTCCAATGACATCCATTGCAGGACACCCTGAATAAGTAGGAGTAATAACAACCTCTACTATTCCATTAACAATTTGTGCTGCTCTAACAACTCCCATTTCCAAAATAGACAACACAGGAATTTCTGGATCAGAAACCTGAGCTAAAATTGGATGTAATTCTTTATCTATTTGAGGAGTCATCACTTATTTTATTATTACCATTCTAGATTTGGGTACGTACGTTGCATATACTGCATATCAGATAACATATATCCTAAATGCTCCGTATGCACACCATGCTTACCTCCTTTTTGAAACCATTTTGATTCAGGCGTTGCAATAGTTGCAACTTCTAAAACAGCAGTAACAGTTTCATAATATTTTTCTTTTAAAGCCGTTACATCTACACCAACTCCAGCAGCTACCATTGCTTTATCAGCATCCGTTTGATGGAATAACTCATCTGTATACGTCCACAAATTATTCATTGCTTCTTGTATTTTCTGATGACTTACTTCAGTTCCATCACCTAATCGTTTTATCCAATCAGATGAAAAACGTTCGTGATAACTTACTTCTTTAATTGACTTCTTAGCAATTGCTACAAGCGTTTCATCTGTACTATTTTGTAATTCTTGTAAAAACAACAAATGATACACATCAAACAAAAACTGACGTACAATTGTATACGCAAAATCTGTATTTGGCTGTTCTACCAATAATACATTTTTATACTGACGTTCTCTACGTAAAAATGCGATATCATCTTCAGTTTTTCCTTCACCTGCAATTTCTGCGGCATATTGGAAATAACTACGAACTTGTCCGAATAAATCTAAAGAAACATTC
>Ga0209291_1001283_pt1 | contig 22579 bp, 21 predicted proteins | sample GOMGulsemesocosm_FD_184633 | JGI IMG/M metagenome (GOLD analysis project Ga0209291, IMG submission 184633) | Methane-oxidizing microbial communities from mesocosms in the Gulf of Mexico - GOM9B Gulf of Mexico (SPAdes) (version 2) | ecosystem: Environmental > Aquatic > Marine > Cold seeps...
TGCTTGATGAGGCTGACCGCCTATTAGAAATGGGTTTTTGGTCTGATATTCAAAAGATCATTAGCCACTTGCCTACCCAGCGTCAAAATTTAATGTTTTCAGCAACCTTGCCAGATGTACTTGCAGACAAAGCGCAACGATTACTTAATCAACCAACACGCGTTGAGGCACATACCGCCAACAGTGTGGTTGAATCCATTGAGGAACACCTATACTTAGTCAACAAGAGCAGCAAAGCGAAAGCCTTACAATGGCTTATTGAAACAAACGAATGGCAACAAGTATTGGTTTTTATCAGTGCCCGCGATAGCGCCGATGCGTTTGCTAAAAAACTGCGTAAAGCCGGTCTTAATGTTGCTGCACTGCATGGCGAAAAAGATCAAACTGAACGTCAACGCACCTTACGTGACTTTCAACAACATAAGCTTCAAGTGATAGTGGCGACAGATGTTTTAGCACGTGGCATACACATTGAAGCCCTACCGGTAGTCATTAATCTCGACTTACCCGCCAATGCTCCGGTTTATGTTCACCGTGTCGGCCGTACAGCCCGAGCAGGACAAAAAGGTATCGCTATATCACTGGTGAGCCATGGCGAGATGGACGCGTTAACCGCGATTAGAACATTAACATCGAGAGAATTAACGTTGAGTTCATTGACTAACTTTCCCGTCACGGACAAGCCATCTACAGGCGAGAGCAAGCGACCGCCTAAAGACAAACAAGCGAATCGTCGCACCGCCAAAAAACGTGGTACCAATGCATTTAAGCCTAAGCGTTAATGGCCAATAAGAGATAAACATAACGACTGATCCCAGTCTTTAGGTGGTTTAACAGCAATGAAAGGTGTTTAAAAGTTGATCCTAAGCACTATTCATTGCACTATTTATTAAGCGAACCGCAAGCATCAAGGCCAAAAGACCATGAATTTAGCTAGAGCTAAAACCAAGGAAGACAAGATCCATAAGCATCAAGCGATTATGGATAGCGCCGAATCGTTATTTAGACAGCATAAAACGCTGCCGACAGTGGCTACAATAGCCAAGAATAGTGAACAGGCTAAAGGGACGGTATACCTTTATTTTTCATCTAAAGAAGCGATCTACTTGTCATTGTTAATGCAGCATTACCAGCGCTGGTTTCAACAAATATCTCAAACCGTCGAACAGAATCAAAGCTTAGGGGCTATGCTTAACGCCTTCTTGCAATATCCCCTTGGCGATGAGGTTTTTCTTAATCTTGCCAATTTATCGAGTCCGATGTTAGAACCTAATGTCGACGATGAACTATTAGAGCAATATTATGAGAGCTTCAATCAACAATCTCATGGCCTCGCCCAATTGATCACGGCGCAATTTCCGAGCTTGAACTTAGCCTTGAGTCTAAGTTTGGTCAGCGATAGTCACGCATTAATTCTTGGATTATGGCAACAACGTAACCGCCAACCCGAATCAAACTTTGAAACGAGCGCTAAAGCAGCGCTTGCTAGATTATGGAAAGGCTATTTTGCTAAATAGTCTTTCCATAATAAGTTAACGACTGGAAAATATAAAAATAATGATTAAAAAATCCCTTTCAACGTTTAGCGCGCTACTGATATTAAACGGCTGCCAATTAACGTCCCCAACAGTACCAGAACAAGAATACGATATGGCCGCGAGTATCGGCAATGCGAAAACATCGATAAATGCTAACCAAGAGACCGAAGATTTAGTCGTCGCCCTCGCACCTAGTTTTGCAGATGTTGTTGCCAATAGTTGGCGTTTTCGCCAAGGACTCGGTGAGGATAATAACAAACTTCGTCCCCACCAATTGCCAGACTTATCGCCCGAGGCCTTAAAGAAAAAAAATCATCAACTCGAGATTTTTATCGCTCAGCTTGCGCAAATAAGTGACACATCATTAAGTAGTGATGATCGTATTAATAAGCTCATCTTACGTGGTCAACTCCAAGAGCTGGTGGATCAATACACATTCAATCAACATTATATTCCGTTGACTGCGGAATATGGATTCCATGCCGAGCTTGCTAACACGCGCTATGAATACAAGTTTACAACCTTAGAGGATTACCATCATTACCTCGATAAACTGTCACAGTTTCCCCGCTACTTTGCACAACAAATCCATTGGATGAAGCAAGGTATTGCCTCTGGTAATACCCAACCACAGGAAGTTCTCCAAGGGTTTGAGCAAACCATCGCTAGCTTTATGACACAAGATGCTCAATCAAGTGATTTCTACCTACCTTTTCAATCGCTTTCGATTAATTTAACGCAAAAAGAGCGATTAGCATTAGAGAATAGAGCCCTTAATATCATCGAAAATAAAGTCATTACTAGCTATCGCAAGTTTTACGATTTTATGACCGAACAATACATACCTCAAGCACGTAAAACGGTTGGCGCAGCTGCTCTGCCAAATGGCCAACAATTTTATGATAATCGGGTAAAGTACTTCACCACGCTTGATATGAATGCCGAGCAAGTGCATACATTAGGATTAAGTGAAGTAGCCAGAATTCGTAGTGAGATGCAGGAAATAATCAAAGGATTACACTTCGACGGTAGCTTTAGTGACTTTTTACAGTTCTTACGTACTGACCCTCAGTTTTATGCCAAAACACCACAACAATTATTAGAAAAAGCAGCATGGCTCTCTAAAAAAGCCGACGCCATGTTACCCAAGCTATTTAAAAACCTACCCGCAACTCCCTATGGCGTTGAAGCGGTTCCACAACAGATCGCGCCTAAATACACCACAGGGCGTTATAAACCCTCAGCGAGCGATGATGAACCAGGTTATTATTGGGTCAATACCTACGCATTAGACAAGCGCCCATTGTATGTGTTGCCCGCGTTAACCTTACACGAAGCGGTGCCAGGTCATCACTTGCAAATATCTCTTAACCAAGAGCTAACATCCTTACCTGAATTCCGTCGAAAATCGTATATTTCAGCATTTGGTGAAGGCTGGGGACTATATGCCGAATACCTTGGTGTTGAAGCTGGGTATTACGCGACTGAATATGAACAGTTCGGCCGCCTTACTTATGAAATGTGGCGTGCGTGTCGTTTAGTTGTTGATACCGGGATTCATGCCAAAGGCTGGACACGCCAGCAAGTCATCGATTATATGAGCGAAAATACCGCGCTGTCGTTACACAATATAAAAACTGAAACGGATCGTTATATATCATGGCCAGGACAGGCGTTGAGTTACAAGATAGGCGAATTAACTATTAAACGTTTACGCCAAAAAGCTCAACAAGCGTTAGGGGATAAGTTTGATGTTAAAGAATTTCATTTCCAAGTATTAGCGCAAGGTTCCATTCCATTACAAATACTAGAACAACAGATCGATGCATATATTGAAAAATCGTTAAAGCAATAAAACTTAACTGGTGGCGATACCTTAAATCGCCACCAGCTAAGCTTTTGCGATTTTCAATTTTTTAAATTATACGCTAGACTCAATTTCATTATTATTTGCTTGATCATTACCCACAGGAACTAATTTCGTGCTGACCATCGTTTTTTTCGCCCAAACTAGAGAAATTATTGACCAAGGTTCAGTCAATATAGAGTTCACTACCCAATTAAAAGATCTAGAAACATTGCGTTTATTATTAATAAGTAAAGGTGACAATTGGGATTTGGCATTACAAAGAGACAAACTACTGGTTGCCGTAAATCAACAGATGACCGGCTGGGACACCGAATTAAAAGATGGTGATGAAGTTGCCTTTTTTCCACCCGTTACTGGCGGTTAGTCATGATCAAAGTCCAACAAAATGATTTTGATATTGCCAAACTCTATCAACAGTTAACTGACAATCAATTAAACCCCAATGGCTATGGTGCGATAGTAACCTTTGTTGGAAAAGTTCGGGATTTCAATCAACAGCAACACGTTTCAGCGATGGCACTCGAGCATTATCCAGGGATGACTGAAAAATCATTACAGCAAATCATCGAGCAGGCTAAAGCGCGTTGGCCAATTGGTGAGCCTATTATCATTCACCGAGTTGGCGAGTTACAACCCGGCGATCAAATCGTCTACATCGGCGTCACTAGTGCGCACCGCAAGGCGGCATTCGAAGCCTGCGAGTTTCTGATAGACTATTTAAAGATTAAAGCCCCCTTCTGGAAAAAAGAACAAACAGACACCGGATACCAGTGGGTAGATGCGCGAGACTTAGATCAACACGCTGCAAGCAAATGGATTGAACAATAATATGTTGAAGTTGACGATAATTTTAGTCATAACAATATTAATGCTCGCACAAGTATCGGCAAAAACGCTGACCGTTGCGGTAGCGAGTAACTTCAAATCTACCGCGCAAAAAATTAGCCATCAATTTGAACAGCAAACAGGTCACAAAATAACACTAGTGAGTGGCTCTACCGGCAGTTTATTTCATTTGATTTATCATGGCGCACCATATGATATATTTCTTAGCGCGGATGCAATCCGTCCTCAAAAGCTGGTTGCTGCCGGATTAGCCTTCCCAGAATCCCGTTTTACTTACGCCATCGGTCAACTTGCATTTTGGAGCCCGAATAACGCTAACATCGATAGTAACAACATTGTTGACCGACTCAAGGAACTCGATGGTAAGTTAGCAATCGCAAACCCGAGACTCGCGCCATATGGAGAGTCCTCATTAGGGTTCTTAAAGACAAATAAGCTACTCGATTCTGTCAATGAACGTTTAGTCCGAGGAAATAACATTACTCAGGCTTTACAATTCGTCACATCCGGTAATGCTCAGTCTGGATTTGTTTCCTATAGTGAATTACTCAATGCCGGCGTTAAAAGTAATTTCTTTTTGCTAAACCCCAATAGTTATTCACCAATAAACCAACAGGCAGTTATTTTAAAGAGAACTCAAAACATTGAAATAGCAAAAGAATTTATGGACTTTATCAATGGCAATGCTTGCGATATTATTTTGCTTTCTGGCTATGCATTGGCGCCCTCCCTCGATTCGGAGCAACATTAGTGTCTAATGATCTCATTGCGCTTCTCTTAACCTTAAAGCTTGCCTTACTAACGACAATAATTTTACTGGCCATAGGCCCTTTCATTGCCTGGTGGCTCGCTAAAAGCACCAGTCGAATACGTCCCTTTTTTGAGGCGTTAGTGGCGCTACCTTTAGTGCTACCGCCGACTGTATTGGGCTTCTATTTATTGATTGCTTTTTCACCTAATTACTTCCCCGGTCAATGGTGGCAGTCAATATCGGGTTCAACACTAGCGTTTAGTTTTGAAGGGCTGCTTATCGGCTCGATTATTTACTCATTGCCTTTTGTCGTACAGCCCCTGCAAGCGGGTTTTGTCACCTTAGGCAATAAAGAATTAGAGGCTGCGGATACATTAGGTTTTACCCGGTGGAGTAAGATCCGTCATATTATTGTGCCAATGACCAAACGGAGCTTTATGCTTGCCGCTGTTATGGGCTTTGCGCACACCTTAGGTGAATTTGGGGTGGTATTGATGATTGGGGGCAATATTCCTGGGGAAACTCAAGTGTTAGCTATTTCATTGTTTGAGCATGTTGAAGCGCTAGAGTATCAACAAGCACACACCATTGCCGCCGGGTTGCTAGTCAGCTCATTATTGATGTTAATTGTCATTTATAGTGTGATGCAAAAACAGGATAAGCGCTAATGTCATTACAGCTAGCGATTGATTATCGATTAGGGCGTAATAATGTCGCTATCAAATGCCAATTTCCAAACCAAGGGATCAGTGCTATTTATGGCCCATCAGGTATCGGTAAAACGTCTTTATTACGTTTAATTGCCGGGTTAGATCGACCTGTATCCGGCGACATAGTGTTTAATAAAGAAGTCTGGTTTAGCGCGGATAAAATGATTAGCCCGCAACAACGCCGAGTCGGTTTCGTGTTTCAAGATAGCCGTCTGTTCCCACATTTTGATGTACACGCTAACCTGATGTTGGCATATCATCAGGCACAGAGATCAACACTTGATATAGGCCAGCTTTGCCGCGCGTTTAACATCACCGATCTATTGACCTTGCAGGCTAATAAACTGTCGGCTGGACAACAACAACGTGTTGCCATTGTGCGTAGCTTATTGGCGCAACCCCAATTGTTATTGCTCGATGAGCCAATGGCTGCATTAGATGATGGCAATAAACAGCTACTCATTAGACAACTTAAAATTCACAGCGAAAAATACAAGCTACCGATGATCTACGTCAGCCATAACGCCAGTGAGATAGATCAATTATGTGACCAACTATTGTTACTTAAACACGATGGTAACGTTGAAATGGGTAACGCTAGCACCTTGCTCACTCAATACTTACAGCATCAAGTCGAAGTGATTGCAACCGATGATAAACGACACCATATATCTCTAGCACTAACGCCAGAGCAATACTTGCAGTATAAGAACCAATCCCACTTGCTTCTCAGCATAAAAAAATAGCCGCAAGGTAGCGACTATTTATACTAGACGGAGCTAACTACTCAACAAGCCTCCCTTGGCGCTCCATTTTTTCCCACGCACGAACATACCCCTCAGCACCACGATAGATAACTTGCATCATATCGTCGGTTAACCCTTTCTTACGCTCTTGTTCAATGAGGTCAGGAAATAAGCCGATAGTAACCATTCCGTCGGTATTAACATCGAACACACGATTGCCAGTCACTTGCTTATCCATCACAAAATCACCTCCATAGGTAGTAAATGGATATTCAACCATAGTTTCAGGTTCTTGCGGACTTTGACACTGAGTATTATCACCAAAGCGAGGCACAGGCAATGGCGCTAATCCATTAAAGTCATGACCAAATGCTAATGCTGGATATGCTGTTGGATGCGCTTTTATGGTTTGATAATTATCCCGAAAATATTGACTTGCGACATGATCCCAACGTTCTTGTCCTTCACAGTTATCAATAAATGAAGTTGACTGAATCCCCCCTAAGTCCAACATTTTACCTGCGTAATTATTACCATGAGTCATTACCGGTGGATAATCATATTGTTCAAATAGTTCAAAGGCTTCAGCTAGCGCATTAGTACCATAATGCGACGCATCAATGATCATCCCTTTTTTCATTAACATCTTAATAAACTTTCGCCCTAAATGGGTTAGACCAGGGCGCTGGCAATGACCACTAGGAGAATAATCGTAGAAAGGTAAAATAAGTCCAAGTACATTTGAACGCGTTGATACATCGCTTGAGCTTGGGGTAATTAAGTTAAGATCCTGTTGTAATTTACTGATACGTGAAGCTTCAGTCTCATCATCACCACCAGGGCGACCGCTTACAAATAGCATGCTGTTTTCACCATGAGATTCAAAGTTAGATAGCTCTTCACTATAAGTGTCATCACACGCTATATAATCTCGAATGCCACCTGAATTAAAGAAATCGAAGATTTCTGTTAGCCCAGGAGCACCATCACCGGTACCAAATGCATTATTAAACTTATGCGTAGGGAAGATTGCGCGGATCCCTTTATCATAATAGATATCTAACTGCTGTTGTACATACTCCTCACGGCATGAAAACCAACCTTGTGCATTACAGTTAAATGGATTTTCTATTTCCATCCCTAATATCACCGCTAACTTACCATCTTTAATGACATTACGCGCTTCGGTTGCACTATAAACGATGCGGAACCAACCTTTATCTTCACCACCATTTTTAGCATCAATATAACGCTCCATTTCTTTAAGGCGGTCAATAACTCGGTCAACACTCTCCATTTCATCACAACTTCGACGATCAAAAGACGCAGGAATGACACCGTTCATTATGTCGCATTGCACTTTACTAACTGTTGCATATTCGACAATAGACCGTACACCGCCTAAATAGGCTCGCTCAATCCATTTATAATAGGTTGCTTGATGTGTGGCACTATCAAACGCTGGCCAATAGCTAAAATCTGGATAGCCAGTGGTGTCATACTGTGGAATGCTATATTTCATTGAGTTCAATATAGTACCGATATCTAAATCGTGGTCTTCCTGAACGATTGGTGCTACTCCTGGATACTTAAACAAATCACGAGAGCCTCCGTCGCCATGATGCTTAGAACAATCGTGTAACGCGTGTTCTATTCCTAATTTATGAAAAGCTGTGCCATGAATAAAACTCTGAGTCCCAGCATAACCTTGCATTAAATGCTCATGAGCATCTGCAATCCCCCATAAGTCGCCATTGGGCCAGGTTTTTTTGGTGATTTGGCCCTGCGCATTAACTTCTGACTCAGGAAAATTACTGCAACGCTCGGCGCCAACTTTAGTCAATGTAATTTCAGTATGGAAATCGGGGTGGTCTTTAACGGGACTTAGACCTATTTTCCCGCTGTTATCAATCGCCATCCACTGTTTACTCGCCATATTATAAAAATAGTACTGGTTACTAATATCCGTTTCTTCCATCATCCATTCACCAGGAGATAATAATATTTTATCTTCTGTTGAATGACTCATTGATACTTCAGACTCGAGAAATGTAGGATAATCAATACGGTGCCCACCTTGGTGTTCTCCGCTATTAATTATTTCACCAGCTGAAAAATAGCTTTTTTCATTATCCCCAAATAGTAAGTATGTTCCGAGGTCTGTGGCGGTAATAAATATATTCGATGCTTCTTCTTGATTAGCACCAAAAATGTAACCTTTAAAACTTCTTGTTTGCTGGTCAAATGGTAGACCTAAATAGGCATTATCGTGTTGTAGGTTGTAACAGTTATCAGCTAAACCAAATGCTTGCTTAGTCGATTCAAACTCATCATGTTCCTGACACCCAAGTAACATGATAGGTATCGATAATGAAATGATTAGTTTTGAGTATATGTTCATCGTGTGACTCCAAGTTGGGATTTCCATACCTTCTAGTCAAGAGGCGACGTAATACCACATACCATACGGTGTTTATTGTTATTTATTTGCATGGTATATCGTCACTGGCTACGGGTATTGTTATTAGATTCCTTACCTTAGTAGATTGTTTCCTTGCGCTTAAAGTCTAGGACATATATTTATTACCACTCAAAAAATAAGCATTATATAAACTATCATTCATGTCAAAGTCAGCATAATCTTTTGATAAAAATGGAATAAACACTACAACAACCCTATTCTTATTTTTATCATTCACTAGAATGATAGTGCTCGATTGTTCATTGTAATAATTACCTACTCAACAAGTACAAAAAATAACCATGAAGTTCATCGCAAACCTTAGATTAATCCTTTGTTATAGTCTGTCTAAATTATGCATTAGCTTTGGTAACGGGTATAATCGCGCCTAATATCAAATGAAGATGATCCCATGGCCTACACTCCAATAAAAATTACTGTTAAACCAATCAACAAATATCCTATGTATTGGGCTGAGTGTTTTGGCACTGCACCTTTTCTTCCCACCACCCGTAAGGAAATGGACGCTTTAGGCTGGGATAGCTGTGACATCATTATTGTGTCTGGTGATGCTTATGTTGATCATCCAAGCTTTGGTATGGCGGTAATTGGTCGAGTGCTTGAAGCACAAGGTTATCGTGTCGGCATTATTTCCCAACCTGAATGGGAAAACAAAGATGCCTTTATGGCGTTAGGCAAGCCTAATCTGTTTTTCGGTATTACCGCTGGTAATATGGATTCGATGATTAATCGCTACACAGCGGATCGAAAGCTGCGTCATGATGATGCTTATACGCCGGATAACATCGGTGGAAAACGCCCTGATCGCGCAGTATTAGTGTATTCACAACGTTGTCGTGAGGCGTATAAAGAAACCCCTATTATTCTAGGTGGTATCGAAGCGAGTTTACGCCGTTTATCTCATTATGATTATTGGTCGGATAAAATACGTCGCTCTGTGCTGTTCGATGCTAAAGCCGATATTCTGTTATTTGGTAATGCAGAGCGTGCATTAATCGAATTTGCTTATCGTGTCGCAAATAATGAGCCGATTGAGAACATTGTCGATATCGCTGGCACAGCCGTTATTCGTAACGACATTCCTGAAGGTTATACCGAAGTCGATTCATCACGGATCGAAAAACCTAACAAGGCCATGGTTCCTAAGATGATTAATCCGTACGAAACGGATGTTAGCTGTAAGGATGACGCTGAAAAAGCCAAGGAAAAAGCAGCAGCGGTTGCTCAACCTATCACAGTTAGACCATCACGCCATGACAGTAAAACTACCGTGGTGCGCTTACCTTCATTCGAAAAACTAAAAAATGATAAAGTACTTTATGCTCATGCTGCACGTGTGATGCATCTTGAAACAAACCCATATTCTGCCCGCGCCTTAATACAGCGTCACGGTGACCGCGAGTTATGGGTCAATTCGCCGCCAATTCCATTGAGCACCGAAGAAATGGATTTTGTATTTGGCCTGCCATATGCACGCGTGCCTCACCCTAGCTATGGCAAAGCAAAAATCCCTGCTTATGACATGATAAAAACCTCGGTTAATATTATGCGTGGTTGTTTTGGCGGTTGTTCATTTTGTTCAATCACCGAACATGAAGGTCGTGTCATTCAGAGTCGTTCTAAAGAATCAATTCTGCATGAATTGGGTGAAATTCGCGATAAAGTGCCTGGTTTTACCGGCACTATCTCAGATTTAGGTGGACCGACGGCCAATATGTATCGTTTAGGCTGTTCAGACCCTAAAGCTGAAATAAATTGTCGTCATCCATCTTGTGTCTTCCCAAAGATTTGTAGCAAACTAGATACCGACCATAAGCATACCGTCGATTTATATAAAGAGGCTCGTAAGGTAAAAGGCATTAAAAAGATTCTTATTGCCTCTGGCGTACGTTATGACTTGGCGGTTAAGTCGCCTGAATATGTCAAAGAATTAGTGACGCATCACGTCGGCGGTTACCTAAAAATAGCACCTGAACATACCGAAAAGCGCACCCTAGATCTGATGATGAAACCGGAGATGGGCGCCTACGACGAATTCAAAGATATGTTCTATAAGTTTAGTGAAGAGGCCGGCAAGAAGCAGTATATGATCCCGTACTTTATCTCTGCCCATCCCGGTAGTACCGATGAAGATATGCTAAACCTTGCGCTGTGGCTCAAGAGCAACGATTTTGAATGTGATCAGGTTCAGAACTTCTACCCATCACCGATGTGTAATGCAACGGCGATGTATCACTCTGAGACCAATCCGCTTAAACGCGTAAAGTACAAGAAAAAAGGTGAAGAGCTATTTGTTGCTAAAGGCGAGCGCCAACGTCGATTACATAAAGCGTTCTTACGTTATCACGATGCAAGTAACTGGCCGTTGATCCGCCAGGCGCTAACACGGATGGGCATGAAATACTTAATCGGCACTAAGAGCCATTGTTTAGTGCCAAGCGAATTTGAAGAAGCGCGTGTGATAGCAACGCAACGGAGCCGAGAGTCGAGTCGTCATGGTAACAAGCGCTTTGCGACTAAAAACCCAAAACAGCCGGATATCCGCAATGATAAGCCAATGTTTGGTAAAGGGAAGTCAAAAGCGAAGGATGGTGCTAATCAGCAGGCGACAACGCAACCTAAGCCGTTTAAAGCTAAGCCAAAGACCAAAGGTGCCAGCAAACCTAAACGTCGTCCAAACAACTCTGGAAAGCCAGCGTTAGGTGCTCGTCAAGATAGAACCTAGTGCTTAATACATGTTGTCAGTAAGTGCTATTCAATAAAAAGGCGCGTTACAATTAACATTGTAACGCGCCTTTTTATTTTATGACTTTGCTTATAGAAAATTAGTCTGACAATCAGCATCACTGGTTGGCATTGAACCTAAAATAGGTTCGAATGATTGAAAACCATCCCACGTCCGCTCTTCTCCATCATAATCAAACACGAAACTTGTTCCGGTACCTGACTTTATACGTAGTGAGCGGGAAGCACCAGAAAAGTTAACAGTAATATATAACTGGTAATCATCTTTGGTCCATTCGCCGTCAAGTAACGTTCCTTGTGTATTGTTGATATTACTAGAGTCGGTAAAATCGTCATAATACACACAAGCTTTGATAGTACCTGACAATTCACCGTCAAAATAAATGGTCACTTTAGCGTCTTCTGTTGTGGTGGTCTCGCTCAAGGCTAGCATTTGAGCCCCCATCAACGTGGGTAACGGCTGGCGTAGATCCATTTCTGTTAACACATCTGACAGGTCAGTTAATATAATCACAGGTTGGTTTAAAAAGTAACTACTATCATAGCTATCTTGACCAAATTCAACGATTAGTGAGTCATCTTCATTAGTATTTAATAAATCAATAACAGGTAATACCGTAAGGGATAAATTACCGTTAGACTCAATAGTGACAGTAACTTTATTAACAACAAATTGAATTAACCGCAGCAACCCTTTTTGCAACTTAGGTGACTCTGCGATGTTTTCATTGCTATTTGCTAATTCAAATTGGGTTGATATCAATATTTGTTGCTGTTCTAGCACATCACTAATATCTTGATCTAATAATCTGCTAGGCATATATGCAGGTGCATTTTTTCTTGGTGAATATTGGGCAAGCAGAGATATGTTGGCATCCTGATAGGCTTGATTTATATATTCACGCGCTTGTTCTAAGATAATATCGATTTGGTTATCTGAGTACTTAACTAAGAAATCAGCTAATACCAACTCTTGATCACTGCCAATTTTATCAATGGCTTTATACACAAACCCGGACAGATCACTCGGTAATACTTCTTCTTCGCCGATAGCGGCATACTCAGCCACTAAAACTTCGCTAAGAACTTCAACCATTTTATGTAGCGTAAATGCCATCTCGAGCGCTGTCGTCGATTGCTCTTCGACAAACGCATCAGTCATAAAGTTGAGGCTCTGATCAAAATCTTCAGATACCGTCATTGTCGCAAGACTAGTTAGTGGCGTGATAACCTGTGTATCAGTACCGCTATAGGTCCGTGATAGACGAGTTTCAACACGCTCTAACGTGACACTGTCATAACCTCCAACAGCAACCAGTGATACGGCATCGCTATTGGCTAGCATCAAACAATGGTCACTATCACTACTACAATAATCATCGCCATTTTCACTAGTACCAAAATAACCGTTCTCATCGGTTAGGGCTGAGGGTTCAAAGGTATCAAGTACACCATCACCATCATAATCAGCGAAAACAATAGCTGAACTTATATTCGGATCTATAACAACACCACTTACGGCTACGGGTTGCTGCTCATTAGTGGTCGGTGAATCTTGATCCTCTGCCGAACAACTGATGAGTCCGATAACAACCGCTGATAAGGTAAATAATTTTATATTTTTCATGTTTTTCCCCTAGAAGTGGTTACTAACTGACAGTGAAATAAAGCCACCGCGTGTTACGGTAGTATCATCAAATGTAGTGTCTGATAATGCATAACCACCAGCTAGGCCAACCCAGCCCCAGGTAAGTTCACCGGATAGATAATCAAGTTTGCTACCAGCAAGATTATTTGAATACGTTAAACGCGCATTAGGTATATAGATAGATTCTGGTTGAGTAGCAATAGAAGCGGTGAGCCATTGCTCTTTGACGCCAACAGGCGTGTTGTGTTCTGTTTCATAACTAAAATCGACAGAAAATGTTTTTTCATCACTAATATAATTAGCCTGTAACGTAGCATAACTGTCTGCTACATAAACTTCTTTAAGCGCTATTCGATTAGAAAAGTGTAACGCGGTAAAACAGTTATCTCTTGATATAGTTGTCGCTTTATTAACACAATCATTACCCAATTCACCAAACTCAAATTCTGGTTCATTGATATTAGAGAGAGTAATACCGGCGTTGTAGTTGATACCGGCCCAATAAGCGGATAAGTCGACTGAGAAATCAGTATTGGTTACTTTAGCGTCTTCATAGTCATCGAGAAATACGTCACTAAGATCATCGTCACCATCGGCCGATTCAAACGCAATCACTTGCTTTGATAAACCTAGACTTTGGATATTAACTCTGCCACCAGCATGCAAATCGCCAAATTTGTTTTGCCACACTAAACGACTATAGCCAATGGATAGTTCAGTAAGATTAGCAACCTTAACGTAGCCCGCGGCATTAGTTCCTATCGTTTCTTGCAGCGCATTATATTCTAATGGTGCATCAAGAATAGTAACATTAACATTACCAGTGATCCGTGATGACACGGTGATAGTGTCTAATTCACGTTTCCAAGCGAACGATAGTGGTAACTGGGCTCCCAGATCTATATTAACGTAACCGTTTAGCCCGGCCTGTACTAATAAATCGTCGAATCGCGTTTTGAGTTCATCACTTTCATCGAGCGTAATATCATCACGGTCTAATTCATCAATAAGGTCAGTTATCTCATCAGCAAAGTCGACGTCCCCGACTTCGCCACCAAAATAAAGCGAAGTGACGGAACCAAAATTAAAGGCTTTTTGTAAATGCGCATTGGCGCTAGCGGCGTTGATGCCATTAATAGCATGTGCGTTATGAGTAGCTATACTGTAACGGGATTGGCCAACTTGATCCCCTTGTCCGGCAACCACACTCGCACTGCACAGCAAAGATATTGGAATAATTTGTTTAATGTTCATGATATACCCTTGAAAAAAGACAAAAGTAGCACTTTTGTATTATAAAAACAAAAATATGACTATTAAAATATTATTCACTAGATCGTGATCCTTTTGCAATAAATATTAATTGTAAGGATCCTTAGCGCGGTAATTTTATTATACCTCGATCAGCGCGCTCATATAGAGTACCGCTTGGCCGCTGAGCGTCACTAGTGTGCCATCAAGTGAGCAATGTATAACGCCGCCACGTGTAGAGGCTTGATATGCAACTAAGTTCTGTTTATTAAGTTGTCCAGCCCAATAAGGTGCTAAGCCGCAATGAATTGAGCCAGTCACCGGATCTTCATCGCCACCACTTGCAGGCCAAAAATAACGAGATACAAAATCATATTGCTGATCGGGCGCACTAATAACGACATCATATGGCGCCAGCAATTTAAGCTGCTCTAATTTTGGGGTTATTGCGGCTATTTGTTGGCTATCTTGATAGATAGCAAAGTAGGCCTGACGGTTGCGTAACACGACCAACGGTTTAACGATTAGTCCATCAAGCAGTGCCGCAGGAGGCTCAGTAACCACAACAGGGGCTTGTTGCTCAAAAGACATATTGATATAGCCATTATCACCACGGGTAACGTTAAACTCACCGATAGCCTCGGCAAAAAAGGTTATTATCTCTATATTCGATTGTCTAAATAGGATAAAGGCGCTGGCTAGCGTGGCATGACCACAAAAATCTATTTCACATATAGGTGAAAACCAACGAATATGAAAAATTCCAGCATCACTTTTTACTAAGAAAGCAGTTTCGGATAAATTGTTCTCTTTAGCGATATTGAGCATTAAATCATCAGCTAGCCAATCATTAAGTTCTATAACAGCCGCTGAGTTACCTTTGAATAACTCATGAGTAAAAGCATCTACTTGATACATTGTTAATTGCATTATTTTGCTACCATACGTTATACAAATCTTTGAGGTTTTTTGCTTGTCGTCGACTAACTTCTATCTGTTGACCAGAATTTAATATCGCGACTAGACTGCCTGGCGCTATCCCCTCTTCGATCTTATTAATATGATCTATACGAATAATCTCACTACGACTGGCTTTAAAATAGATCTGCGGATCGAGCCTTTTTTCCACTTTACTCAATGAAGAGTGAATAAATGATTTTCCTTGGCTGCAATATACCGCCACATGATTACCTATCGATTCAAACCGTTCTATCTCGCTTAATTTTATGATATGACTGGCCTGTCCTATTTTAAGCATTAATCCATGACTGTCAGGTAAGTAGCTATCCTTTATTAGCTCAGTGCCGCTTTGCAATCGCGCTATGGTCTGTTCTAAACGCAACATGTTAATTGGCTTGACGATATAATCGGCGGCATTAAGTGAGAACGCATCTACAGCATGTTCATTATAGGCGGTGCAAAATACACATTGAATAGAGGCATCAATATGCTGCGCTAATTGTAGCCCTGTCATTTCTGGCATTTGAATATCGAGAAATACCACATCCACTTGATGCTTAGCTAATAAACCGATAGCTTCTTCACCAGAACTTGCTTGAGCCACGATGTTGATCTGTTCAAATTTACTTAATAAACGGACCAGTTCAACCCGTGCTAATCGTTCATCATCCACTATCAATACATTAATCACGTGGTAACTCCATTGCGATGCTGTAAATGCCATCTTTAATCGTTTGCTGCCATTGATATTTACGATCGAACATTAAGCGTAAGCGTTTTTTGACATTCTTAATGCCGGTGGTAGTACCATCAGCATTGCTGTTAGCATTAACACTATTATTAACCCGCAACAGCCAGCGCTGCTTATCAATAATCGTTGCCGATATATCTATATATCCCGCTTCTTTATTTGGTGAAATACCATGTTTTATCGCATTCTCTACCAAGGTTAATAAGGTCAACGTTGGCAATATTTGATTTGCAAGCTGCGGGTCTATATCAGTAGTAATATTTAAACGTTCTTCTAATCTTACTTTTTCGATCGCCAAGTAATTAGCACTAATTTCCAGCTCTTCTTCAAGCGACGATTTAGCATTTAGATGGGCTTTAAGATGTGTTCTAAACAGCTCTGATAGTAATGTGACGGTGTCTGCCGCTTTATCTTGATCTTCATAAATAAGCGCGCGAATACTATTGAGCGCATTAAATAAAAAGTGCGGGTTTAATTGATTGGTTAGCTGTTGTAATTGCGCTTTATGCATCTGCTGCTGTTGCTTTTTACGATTGATTTGCTGAACCCAAAACAGATAAACAATCGCCCAAGCTAGCAACATAAAATAGTTATTAAACATGGCTATAGCAACGATAAATGGCATTGACATATTTATGTCGATACTACCTGAATCATTTTGAAGCTGAAAACTATTCACATCTGAAAACTTGAGCATTTCAATCTTACCGATACCTAACGAAAACAAGGTAAATATTGCAGAGGTAATCAACATATAACCTAAAAATAGGCTGACTCGCTTAATCGTTAGCGCCCGATTAACAATATTCAATTTTAAGTAAGTACGGACAAAAAGATGATTGGCGGCAAGAAAAGTTAATGTATCGAGTAAGGCTCTCACCATTACCGCCGATTGTTTGGTGTCATCTTGTACTAGGGGCTGAGAAAACAGCACAAATATAAACAAATTTATTAATAACGTTATCGCCGTTACTATCTTATAGCTACGGCTCAGTTGCGTGATAACAGAGTAAATATTTGTTAATTTTTTATTCATATCTTAATGCATCTACCGGGTTTAATTTTGACGCCTTAATTGCAGGAGCCAGTCCAAAAATAACACCAATGGCGGTGGTAAAACCAAAGGATAACGCAATCGCCCACAAAGGTACCATCACTCCGCCATCACCAGGCATAAACATTGCTATCATCGCCGCTAAACCATAACCAAGTGCCAATCCAATAATTCCGCCAAGCAAGGATAAAATAAGCGCTTCAATTAAAAACTGAAACAAAATAAACTGCGGCGTTGCCCCTAAGGCTTTGGCAATACCAATTTCTTTGGTGCGTTCGGTCACTGACACTAACATAATGTTCATGATGCCAATACCACCCACCAATAAACTAATGGCCACTACCCCACCAGCAACCATGGTGACGGTGGTGGTTATTTGCGAAAATTGTTTCTTTGTTTTCTCAGCGGTAATGAATTTGAAGTAATCAGCGTCATCTTTACTGAGCTTGTGCTTTTGCCTTAATAATTGTGTCATTTGCTGCTTAATTTTATCTAAGCTAGCACCTGGCTGTGGCCTGAACATAATATCTATATTATCAGTTGCTTGACTACCATTTAAGGAGCGAATAGTACTAAAAGGTGCAATAATGTAATTATCTTGATCGAAACCAAATATTTTGCCACGCGTTTCAGCTAAACCAATGACTCGAAACCAATCACCACTTAGGTTGATAAACTCACCCGTTGGATTGCTCGGCATATTAAGTTTTTCGGCAACCGTACTGCCAATGAAAGCAACCCTACGTCGTCTTAGGTCGTCGCTTTCAGATAAAAATCGACCAATTTCAGGGTAGGTATTTATCACCCGTTGATAGCTACTATCGGTACCAATTATTTGAGTTTGAGTATTACTTCGACCGTATTGAACGCTAGTACCTAAACTAAACGCACGCATCGTAGCGGTCATGTCACTAACATGTTTGGTTTTGGCTTTAAGCATTAAAAAATCGTCATAGCTGAGCTTATTACTCTTGCCTAACATCTCTTGTTCCGGATTAGTATGTGCCTGTAGCGTGACCATATCACTGCCCAGATCATCAAGCTGATCGGTAATAGTGGCACTTAGGCTTTCCATGATTGCAACCACGGTGATCACCGCCCCAACCCCTATAATAATACCTAAGGTCGTTAAAGCGCTGCGCATACCATGAGCACTAATGGCTAACATAGCCGCTTTAGTACCTTGAATGAAAGCATGTAATGAATTACCCATTAGCTGGATCCTTAGTATTAATAACATCACTTTCAATATGGCCGTCGACCAAGCGAATGACGCGCCGACAATGCTGCGCAATATCAGCTTCGTGGGTTACTAAAATAATGGTATGTCCTTGATCATGCAATTCATCAAATAATGCCATTATATCGCCGGTAGTCTTACTATCGAGGTTACCAGTGGGCTCATCTCCTAAAATGATAGCGGGATTAGTCACTAGCGCGCGAGCAATAGCGACACGTTGACGTTGCCCTCCAGAAAGCTGATTGGGTAAGCTGAGAACCTTATCGCTTAAACCAACTCGATCTAGCGCTGTTAAGGCCAGTTGTTGACGTTCGCTATTGGGCATAACCCGATAAATTAGCGGCTGCATCACATTAACCAATACGCTAGCTCTTGGTAGCAGGTTAAAACTTTGAAAAATAAAGCCAACACCGTAATTTCTAATTTTAGCTAATTGCGCTTCACTCTGCATCGCAACATTTTTCTGATCGAGAAAATATTCACCACTTGATGGATTATCGAGACACCCTAATACATTCATTAAGGTAGATTTTCCGGAACCTGATGGTCCAGTAATCGCTACATACTCATTGCGATTAATACTCAGGTTAATATTATCAAGTGCACAAAAATGCTGATCGGCCATCTGATAATTTTTGGTTATACCGCGTAATTCGATGACAGAATCGAGATCTAATTCAGCCATCCTATTTAACCTCTTTATTGGATAATGCGATACCGTCTTTAATCTTTTCCATGGTACGGCTTGGCCCAGTAACCACCACATCATCTTTAGTCAGCCCTTTTGTGACCTGCTGATGTGTGTCGGTTGCCATTCCGATTGATACCACTTGTTTTTTAGCGCTACCTTTTTTAACTAACCATACAAAATCGACATCATCTTCACTGACAATAGCGGATATAGGGACGCTTAATGAACCTTCTGATTGCATCGTAATTATTTCAGCACGACAGCTCATGCCAGGATAAAGTTGTTCGCTTGGTGCTAACAATACTTTGACCCTAAAGAACAAGCCAAGGCCCTGGCGGGCAGAACGGGCACTTGTACCAATACTAATTACCTTACCCTTAAGTGCATTTTTGGGATTAGAAGCGGCAAATACATCCACTACCATGCCTGGTTTTACGCTCGCAATATCTGCTTCATCTACCCGTAATTCAGCTAGAATAGTTTTAGGATCGGCTAGCGTCATTAACGCTGAACCTACAATATTGGTCGATCCCGCAATCACTGTTTCACCCGGTTTAACATCTACAGCGGAAATTAATCCAGGCATGTTTGCTCTAAAGGTCGTTTTGTTACGTCTATCTTGTGCTAACGCTAACGATGCTAAGTGCCGGTTTAACTGTTCCTTAGCCGCTTTGACCTTAATATTGGCAATATTAAGCTGACTTTTAAAACGCTCTAAGTCATCAACTCCAATCAAGCGCTGCTCAAAAAGCTTCTCTTTAACCGCGAGCTGCCGTTCTAGCTCACGACGCTGTTCTGTCACAAACTCAATTTCAATCTTCTGAGCATTAACCGCCGCTTGGTAATTGGCAACATCGGCACTAAAGGCGGTTTGATCAAGTTGCATCAACACCTGGCCTTTAATTACATATTCCCCTTCTTCCACCAACACTTGAGTGACAATACCAGTAACTTCAGAACGAATTTGAATTTGGGTATTAAAGATCAAGTTACCAGAAGCCAAAATACTATCCGCTAATACTTGCTCACTTACCGGTTCACTACTAATACGTAAACTGGCATGCGACCCTTTGCTTTTGTTCCAATAAATCATCCCACCAAGGAGTGTTGCTATCAGAATAAATATTAGTAATTTTTTCATATATTTAATCTATCCTATACTAGCGCAAACCAAGCACCGAAAATAATAAGGTATGGCAAGGCGCCGGCTAAAACAGCTTTACCAACTGACATATTGCAACAACGTTGGAAGCCAATGATGGTTAATAAAATTGACCACAATGAGAATAAGTTTAGTGACTCAGCCCACGTATAAAGAGCATCACCAGGTAAGTAATTTAGCATCAATTGATTGACCGATGCGTAATTAGCCATATCCAGTGGTAATTCAGCCGTGGTAGCAGTGAGAAATAGAATCATAAAGCCTAAGGTATTAATAACCGCAGGCATCGAAGTCCACACGGTAAAGCTAAACCAATCACCATATTTAAAACCAGGATTTGTCTGTGCTAAGGCATTACTAATAAGTAGATTGTAACCGGCAATAATGCTAGTAATTATCAGTATAAATACCCCGCCCATAACGGCTGCCATCACGCCTGTGTATTGTGCAAACTGCATCATAGCGTCTTTGGCCTGTTCAGCTTCTTGTGCCGACATATCACCAGCATGAGCTAACTGTTGCTCAACAATCCATTCCGGAGACATACCATTAAAAAATAACAACGAGGAAACACCGGTAATAGCGATAATTAACAATAGTCCCAACCAAGCCCACTTCTTATTTGCTTTTATATGATTAAATACGTTGCTCGGTGATACAAAAATATCGAGTAGTGCCATTGCTGAAGAGGTAGTTGTTGTCATAGTTTTTCCTTAAGTTTTTTACTATTTTATGGATGTGAGTAAGCCATCAAACATTAACGCCGGCAGCAATAATGAAACAGATAAAGGTATTAGTAGTGAACCAATAACAAACAATAATAATGAATAAGTGAGATCATTATTATTTAGTTCCACTAATTGTTTTTCTTTATTGTTAATTTGATGACCAATCATTATATTTTTCAATTATTTTATAGCTTACATGGAGTGCAACAGAGTCTATATATGTCGCTGGCCTAGATTATTTTTAATAAAGTGATTTATTCGGAGGTTATTTTTCATTATTAGGTCCATCTCAAAAGCGATGGTAAGAGTATAAAGCTCAAAACTGTGAAATAAGTGCTTTTGTGATAAACGGTAAAATGGCGTGATTTTTGGTAACGCTTGATATGATTTGGTGATATTAGGTTATAAGTTCTAGTGATCTAAACCACTGGATAGCAGGGGGAACGGTATCAAAATACTTAATAATTACACCGTCAAATCGATTAGGAACATTGACTCTTTTTAATTGAAAGGTTAATAAGGCGCTTTGACCTACAACAGCAACAAATCCTCTATTATTATCTCTACACCAAACATCAAATTGACCACTAAGCTCTTCAGTTTCAGGTGTAGCAAGCTCCCATTCACTAAAATCAAACAGTGCTCCCCAAATTTCGCTCTTTAATGGTATGACTAATTGCTTTATATTCTTATAGTAAGCATTGGAAACATCAGCATTCCAACAACCAACACATTTACTAATAACAACTTTATCTACAATATTTACCTGATAAAAATAATCGTTCATCATACATTTTCTCGTTAGCCGGACTCACAGCATAGTCAAAATATTGTATTTTTTCAGCGTAAATAACATGCTTATTCCACTCTCTGGCGTTGCACATAGGTATTAGGTTATAGAAAAAAGAGGCAGTGAGTATTAACTCACTGCCTCTTTACTCACGCTAGCTTGCTTTTTTAAGCATTCCTTTTTTCTTCATATACACTAGTAATAATGAAACTGCGGCGGGTGTAATACCAGATATCCGGCTCGCCATACCTAATGTAGCTGGACGTGCTTCCGTTAATTTAGCAACCACTTCATTTGATAAACCTGATACCAGCGTGTAATCAAGATCAATTGGCAATAAGCTGTCTTCATGACGCTGTTGCTTCTTCACTTCATCCATTTGACGTGCAATATAACCAGCGTACTTAATTTGCGTCTCCACTTGATAAGCAGCATCGTCTTTTTCAAGTCCCGGACCAAGATCTTTAATCGTCATTAACTGCTTATAACTCAATTCTGGACGACGTAATAATTCTTCCATGCTTGCTTCACGGCTCATTGGCGTTTTTAGCATGCTACTTAATTGTTCAGCTTGTTCGCTCTTCGCTTGAACCCAAGTAGAAGACATCCGTTGTTT